>Ga0105356_10005073_pt1 | contig 12611 bp, 7 predicted proteins | sample GOMGulsemesocosm_3_FD_83502 | JGI IMG/M metagenome (GOLD analysis project Ga0105356, IMG submission 83502) | Methane-oxidizing microbial communities from mesocosms in the Gulf of Mexico - GOM9D Gulf of Mexico | ecosystem: Environmental > Aquatic > Marine > Cold seeps | place: Gulf of Mexico...
CTTCAAGAAAATTACCCCACTGTACCTCACAAATAATTAAAGATGACTTCGTAGCTCAGCTGGATAGAGCGGCCCCCTCCTAAGGGGCAGGTCGTGGGTTCGACTCCCGCCGAGGTCGCCATTTAAATCAACAACTTACAACCAAGCCACTTATAAAAACACAACACCCTCAATCTATATGTAGCATATATGTAGCAATATTAGATATCAAAGATATTACTTTTCAATTTGAGATTTAAGCATTCACTAGGTTATTGTTAATTTTATCATTTAAATGGTAATTGTACTTTTAGTGGGAGAGCAACATTCCCTTAATAAAATGAATGATGCCCTTCTTTTTATTTGTCTATACCTGACTTAAAACGCAGATAGACAACCTTAATCTTTATTTTTCTCTTTTAGATCATACTTTTCAAGTAACTTTTTACTGGGACGTTTAATACCTGTTTGATGTTTAGTTAATACCATTTTCCTAAGGTAAACAATATTACTTAAGTCTGTAGGGGAATGAAAACCAAGATTATGCTCATTTTTTAGAGCACACTCTATACTATAAAGATAGAATGAATTCTTATGTTCGTTTGCAATATATGCTTCAATTAAAGGTTTCCAGTTATGTGGCCGTTTTTCTATCAGAACCAGAGCTAAATAATGGCTTCTAATATTGTGTTTAGTCTTCTGTAAACGGTCAAAAAGCAAAGGACCCATTTTGGGAGAGTATAAATCATCTGCAAACCAATTTATTATATTATTCGGTATATGATTTAAAATGGTTGTAAATCTTTGGATAGGTGACATATTCACCGCAGGGCCTACTAAAATAAACCTTGTACCTTCAAAATCACCAACTCCTTTTTCACAGAGAACCGGAGTTATAACCATAAGAGCTTTGGTAACTAACTCCCAGCTTCTAAGAATAGCTTCCAATAATTCTTTTTTAATATCAGCACTAGCGTAATCACTATTTCTCAATGCTCGAGCAGATGAACACATTAATTGTGTCATTAACTCCAATAAGTACTCTTTTACAATCTTTTTAACCTCTTGGTCATAAGGCTTTTTCGGGTCATAATTTCTATCAGCATATTTATCTTTAATAGTGTCTGGTAAGTTTGACTGTTGGACTTCACTTTCAAACTCATGTCTTAATTTTTCGATAGAATCCCCTGTGGGATTCCAACGAGCAAAGTCATATAAGTTCATTTCCCCTGCAAAACCGACTTTATTAGTAATTGATTCATGTATTTCGTTCAAATCATTTATAAGTATTTTTAAAGCATCCTCTCTATTTCTATCAATCCCCGTGTAGAACTCAATAAGCTCAGGAAAGGAAGCATAACGCTTACTTTCAAAAATAAAATTTCTAAATTCAAGGTCTTGTTGCATTCTTTGCGCTGCAAAATACATGACCCAATAAGTGAATTTGAAGCAAAAATATGCCCCTTTCTTAAAGAATATATTATTGCTTACTAAAATATCGAACAAAACTTGTGTTTCTAGATCCATCATATTAGTAGTACAGAAAGATTTAATAGAGATTAAAAAACTATCTCTTGTAAATTCAAACTTGTTATCTCTTATTAACTTTTCACAGTACCAGCCTAATACGTGTTCACAATCTTTTAAATCAGGTCTCCTTTTGTAATGTGCGACATCATCAGTATTAAACATTAAAAATAACATACGCTTAATAACTTCTGTTCTGTTTACTGGACCGTCGTCAAAATCAATTTCAGAAACTTTTAATAAAGTTATGCAATTTAATGGAGTTCTATGAAGGTTTAGCACTTTAAGGTCAGATATAATATTTCTTAAAAGTACATCATCGTCAGTAATAATATTCTTATGGGTATTATATTGTGTCACTAAGCTTCGTATTTTTTCCCGTGAGAGAGAGTTGATATGGTAAGTCGAAAACTTTCTGTTACAAATGTCGCTGGCCGGTGATGAATTAGCGAAAAAGCGATCATTCTTTGTCTGCATTACGATCAATGGTATATCTGGATAGAGTTCACTAATTTTTTTAAGAAGTTTAATTTTCTTTTTATCTGAATTAGCCCACGCATCAACCACTATACATTTTAATTTTGATGAATCTACGCCCGATATATCAATCTCTCTATTTACAGACTCTTCAATTTCATGTGGATTTATTAACCAAGAATCGATTCTTACCCATAACGATGTATCTCCTTTCTTCCAAGCTTCCAAACATAAGTAATGTGAAAAAGACGTCAGACCAAATTGTGTGGGTGCTGTTATCACAGAAGAACTTGGAGCTTGTATCAGTAGTTCAATATCGACAACTGCATTTTCCTTTTCTTCATCAGTATTTTCACAACTTTTATAAAGTTCTGGAGTTTCCCAAATTAAAGGCTGTTCTGCATAAGACTTTAGGGCCAGTTCAAAGTTGTTATTCAACAACCTTGCATATGTATCTGAGCTTGTTCTACTATCAACAGCCTCAACAGTCTCAACAGTCTCAACAGTCTCAATACTACTATCCTGAGTAATACTGACTATACCATTATCACTATTTGAAAAATTTACACCACTAACAAAAGATTGATGCTTCGTCCATTGTCTATAATATACTTGGGTCACTCCAACTTCACGCTCAATTGTAATAATTGCATAGCCTAAGTCTGCTTTTTTATTAGTAAATAGAGCTGGCGCTGCACATTTTACAACATTACCAAAAAGTGTATTTGAATGGTCAACTTGTTGGTCATGTTCATGTCCCGATAGCAGTAGACAAAAATTATTCTTTAGGATTAGATTGATTTCTTTTTGTGCCCACTCATTCAACCACGTTATAGGGTGATGCATGACCATTATTTTGTATGGGGATGAACATTCTGATAACCATTTATGAATACTTCGAGTATCTATCGCTAAATTTGCATGATCTGATTTACTTTCGCCACTAGAGAATATTGCAGAATTCAAACAATAAACGCCTACATCGCTATTTATTGCCCACCCCTTACCTGTTAGCGGTTTATTACCAACGCCATAAGAACTAAATTGTTGTTCAAATTCGTTATAATTTTTAAATTTTTCCGAGAGTAAACATGATGCGCTAACAACATAGTCATTAAACTGCCTTTCTTCAAATTGTTGTAGCAAAACACCGTCATGATTTGTCTTGTTTTTTCTAACCCATTCTCTGGAAATATCATGATTTCCAGGGACACAGATTCTTTGTTCCTTCGTTATACCTATAGTATCGAGTGCCTCTCCAAACTCTTTTAAAAATATTGTATAAAGTACTGGCTTATCCCCTGCCAAGACGAGATCGCCCGAAAAAACTACATAGACACTTTTTACATCGAGATTATTAACTTGCTTATTAATGTCTGAAATAAAAGCAGAGATTACTACTCCTTGGTCTTCTTCCCAACCAGTTCGAATATGTAAGTCAGATATATGTATAAAATATAATGGCATAAAAGTCCTTTTAAAGAATAATTGTAATGAATATACTATCACTAAATAGATTACCCAATGCTTTGTTCATAAACAAGTTTTTAATAATTAGTACAGTTATTTACAGAACTCCAAGTAAAACCTTTTTTACCAATTTTGGTTAGTGCTTTACTAAAGTTAAATTAATACAGATTGTTATTTAATGGTTTGATCTAAGCCTGTTTAATAGCTAAAAGGCGATGTGGAAGTGATTTTGTAGGTCTTTATTGTTTGATCTATAACTAGTGTCTTCAATTAGCGTTTAGGTAAGTAATGTTATGCCACTCGCTCCAGTCGCCATGACAGTTTTCGTGTAATAACGGCTTTCCCCTCAAAGAGTAATCCTTTAATTTTAGTGACAAGTTCACCGTCATAATAACTCTGTGAACATTCGCCCGTATTGGTATTGATATTCATATTATAGTGTAATTTTATAGGGTGACTTTTCGGTGTTGATTCAATACCGCCCATTGCCTCGATGTAACCTTGCCAATCACTTGTATCTGCTGCAATACGCGCTTTTTCAATCAACGACTCAGGAAAAAATTTATCTTTTAAACGCCTTAGTTCACGCCAAACCGACACACTCGCCCCACCAATTTGCTGAAATTGACGAATACACCAACAAGACGCCCACGCATTAATACGAATTGCGGTGGTGATTGCATCATTACCGAACTTGTCTTCACCTAGTCCTTCACCATCAATGTTTTTAACAATATATTTTAGAATATAGCCCGTTGCAGAGCCTTTAGCTGGGTCGATAAGCTTAAAATCACATCGATTGTCTTGTGCGCCTTTTTCATCCCCGTCTTCTTGTAGCGCGTAATAGCGAATAATGTCTGACAGTGTCTTTACATGCTCGGCTTTAACAAACAATAAGCTATGCCAATGCGGTGTACCATCATGTTGAGGTTCAACCACTCTAAAGCCATAAGGATTAATGTTTTTACGTTTCAATTCTGCGCGAACTCTCGCCCAGAGTTTATTCAAGTAGTATTGTGCATCATTTGGCATTGAGCCATCCCATTTGGGGTTTGCTGCACCTGATTTTGAATAAGCACGATGAAACTTTGAAGGACAGGTTATCGTAATGAATACCCCTTTATGACCCAATGATTCTGATAAATCCTCAAAACCTCTTGCACGATTGATCAATTCCGCCTTTCTGACTTTGGGGTTAGAGACATTTAAATCTGATATTTCTTTCAACGAGTAGCGTTGACCCGCATCGTTAATAATAAAATGTGAACTCAGTAATTGTTCATTACGTACTAATTGCGCTTGCCTATTTTTGGTGGTGACATTGCTCGCATAAATCTGTTTTTTTCGGTTAACAAGATTAAGTAATATTGCGGCCTTTTCGTTTGCTTGGGTAATAAGCTTTCGTATACGTCTTAACCACCAACGATTATCAGCCATACGTTTAAAGCAGCCGGATATTTTTATTCGGTTAGTCGGTATCGGTGGTGCAATTTTAAAAGTTGTTACGTAACGACAAGCACGTTCGTAGGTGAAATTTCGCTGTTGGGTAGCGAAATCGAGCGAATTAAGATTTTCTACTATTGGCGTTTTTGCTATAGCGTTTCGGTCTGGTTCGCTTAATTTCGCTATAGCACCTCGGTCTAGTTCGCTTAATTCCGGTATAACTTTTCGGTCTAGTTCGCTTAATTTCGGTATAGCGTTTCGCTCTGGTTCGCTACATTTCGGTATAGCGCTTCGCTCTGATTCGCTTAATTTCGGTATAGCATTTCGGTCTAATCCGCTTGATTTCGCTTGATAGCTATCTTTGCGGTCTTTCATATCCGTTAACGTGACTAACATTTCGCTAATGGGGTCGATGATAATGTGACGACATTCATCAGCGCATTGCTTAGCAAGTAATTGAATATCATCATCACCCGTAAAAAATAAATGCACTAATTTTTCAGGCAATAATGCAAATAATGAATCGGTTGATAGTCGTATAAAGGTATTACGTTCAATTACCGTTTTATGAGCATAACCCTTGTATAAAATGAGACCTTTAATGTGTGCTGAAAATGGTGACAGTCTGTTAATTAAAAATTCATCATTTAGTTTATCGGTATGAGTAAGGTAAGGCGCTATAACTTTATCCGTAACAGCGCGCTCAATACTTGATACCACGTTTGATTTAGTGAACATAAAAATCATCCGCAGCACTTAATAATAGTGTTAATACCTGCCCTTTTTCCGTTAAGGCGTAACGTTCCCATAAAATACCAAAGTGATAAACACTTTGACCTTGCACAAGTTCATTGTTTTCTAATATCTGTAGTGTTCTGATATCAAACTTATACGCATTGCCTCGATTGTCTTTATAACGATTTAAGCCATTATATTTATCTGCAATAAAGCCATCTTCACGAGATATTTCAAAAACGGTTGATTGTAGTGATAACCAAAAGAGTAATCTTAACTGTTCATCCGATAACTTAGGCACGTTCACCACCTGTAGGTTTTTGCCCCAAGTGCTGCATGCGAAAGAAACTTTCTAACCAGTTATCTAAGTCATCTTTTAAATAGCGAACAGCTCGACCTATTTTAATAAAAGGTGGCGCTGGTGTGCGATTATCTCGATTACCTTCCATACGTGATTGACGTAAGAAAGAACGGCTCATACCAATGTATTCGGCTGTTTCTATTTCAGATAGTGCACGTTTGTTTTGTTGTGTTGGCATGTATGCCTCCATGTACGTTTAAGTTCATGGAGGAATGTACGGGGGGAAAAAGTCCTAGGACTCCTTCGAGGACTATGACTTTTTCAGTTTTCCAATTAAATTGTAAAAACTTTTCTTTTTTAGAGACTGTTGCTCACCTTCGATATCAAACCAATAGAGTTCTTTTTCTCCGACTTCATCTAAAATTTCATCAATATCAAATTGTCGAGGGTCTTTACCCGCATCATTTTTTAACCGACTCCAAGTGTCCGCAGGTTTATCTTGAGGGAACATTTTGAGCATACTTACCAATAGAATATCTATAGGTCGATTGATAGATGGAAAGTCATCGCTAGGCCGATTAACCTCTAGCTGTTTTACTTTTTGTAACGAAGAGGATAAAGAAGGGTCACATACGCCAAGTCGAACTAAATCAGTATGCAATACACAAATATCACTAATTGAAAGCTCAATCCCTGCCGAGTAAAATTCTTTTTGCGGTATCTTACCAATGGTTTTACTTAATTTTTCATCTACAACCATTTCTTCACCCGTGATTGCACTGAAAATATCTTTAAGGCCTTTCCCAAAAGCTCTACGTGAATCCTCTTGTTCTTTAGGAAACAGCTTTGCAGGAATACTCTCCCAAGAAATTTCACTTAACGGTCTTGGCTCCCAGCTATATAAAAAACTATTAGGCAAAGTAGATTCAAAGGGATACTCAATATCATGAGCAGAAATCATTTCCTTATTGAGTAAACTAAAAGTTTTAACCGTTAGTTTTTCATTGCCAATGATTTTTAATTGTTCATTAGCGGGAATATTCACGAGTCCTCGATAAGAAGCTACGCCAAACCCAGCAAGACCTTTGTTAGCTTTCCAGCCACCGATGATAAATTTATTTTGCTTAATATAAAAAGCGAGAGGATTTTTAGTGGATTCAACAAAATCACGAATGTCACGAAACGACATGCCAAACCGAGATTGAAGCTCATCAACTCGGTAGTATTCCTTTTCTATCATCTAACCTTTTCCATTTTCAATAATTCAACAAGATGTTGATACAACTAAAAGAAAAGTATCAGAAAACATTGAGTTGGTCATTAACCTATTAAGTTTACTATCACTTTATTATATAAATTTTCGTTTTAAGCCAAGCGCTATATAGTTCAAAATCGTGAGTATTAAAGCTAACTAATACCACTTTGCTAACCTAACTTCTAATCAAAACTAACTAGAAGTTAGATCACTATGAAGTGTAAAGCTAACATTAATATCTTTTTGCTTTAAGTTTGTTTTTGCAAACAAAATTTTTATATAAGCCTTACAGGGATATTAGGTGAAAATAATTCCATAAAGCATACCTCAGTGTCTACAGCAAAGGTAAGTGACTGCACCATCAATAGATACAGTCGCTAAATTCAAAAGGCATTCTGAAGGTCATATCTTCTTTATTCGATACTTAAACAATAAGTAGATAGTGTCCAAACGCTTTTTTTATTCTACCCCTCCGTCAGTGATTGTCCATCCGTAAGTATTAGTGAGGACATCTCTAGCACCTTCTGATGAATTTGAATATTTACTGTTTCCACCCGAAAAAACTACATTATTTTGTAATGGCAAGCTACTCCAACCTGAAAGCAAAGCGTCGTAATTTCCCGTTGAGAGAGTCACTGCATTAAACATATTGTCCATATAACGTACAGCAGAAACGTCCCAATTGCTTAAGTCTTGATCGAAGTCTCTTGCATTAGAAAACATAGAATCCATATTGTTCACATTTGACACATGCCAGCTTTTTAAGTCCTGATTAAACAAAGAGGCATCTTGAAACATACTTCCCATATCATTTACATTTGATACGTCCCAGCTAGTTAAGTTTTGATTAAATTTTCTGGCTGCAGTAAACATGCCATACATATTGGTCACATTTGATACTTTCCAGTTGCCTATGTTTTGGTTGAAACTACTCGCTTCAAAAAACATACTACTCATATTAGTTACATTTGATACATCCCAATTGTTTACATTTTGGTTGAAGCTATAAGCTCCAAGAAACATACTACTCATATCAGTTACATTTGATACATTCCAATTGCTTAAGTCTTGATCGAAGTCTCTTGCTTTAGAAAACATAGAATCCATATTGTTCACATTTGACACGTGCCAGCTACTTAAATCTTGGTTGAAGTAAAATGTATGAGCAAACATACCACTCATATTAGTTACATTTGATACGTTCCAACTGCTTAAATCTTGGTTGAAGACACTCGCTTTAAAAAACATTCTACTCATATTAGTTACATTTGATACGTTCCAATTACTTAAATCTTGGTTGAAGTCATAGGCACTAACAAACATATCACTCATATTAGTTACCTTTGATACGTTCCAATTACTTAAATCTTGGTTGAAGTCATAGGTAACCACAAACATAGATTGCATGTTAGTCACATTTGAAACATCCCAGCTACTTAAGTCTTGATTGAAAACGTAGGCCCCTCTAAAGGTTCTACTCATATCAGTCACATTTGAAACATCCCAGCTACTTAAGTCTTGATTGAAAACGTAGGCCCTTTCAAACATTCCTGCAATATTAGTTACCGAAGAAACGTTCCAGCCACTAATGTCTTTATTGAAGTCATTAGCATCCATAAACATTCCCTCCATATCTGTCACATGTGATACGTCCCAGTTGCCTAGGTTTTGGTTGAACTCTCCAGCCCATAAAAACATACTATTCATATTGCTCACATTAGAGACGTTCCAGGTACTTATGTCCTGATTAAACCAAAAGGCACGTTCAAACATGCTTTCCATTCTGACGACCGCTGAAACGTCCCAACTGCTAAGGTTTCCATTGAAAAACTCGGTTCCATTAAACATACCACTCATATCAGTCACATTTGAAACATCCCAACTATTTAAGTCCTGATTAAAAAACCTAGCATCCCTAAACATCTGTGACATATTGGTAACATTGGATACATCCCAATGATTAATATTTTGGTTTAAACGAGTAGCATCATCAAACATAGCACTCAAATCATTGACCTGAGATAAATTAGGCGCATCGGATGCGTTTATGGCTAGATAATAACAACCAGCAAAAGAAGACCGCATAGATTGCCATTTGATATCCCCCCACTGTTCTATCGATAATAACTTATTTTTATCACCACTTTTATTGAAATAAATATGAGGAAAATCGCCGTTTATGGTGACTGTATATGTACTTGCTGAGCTGTATGTATGGGTAATATCTCCCGTAACATGGGTATCGCTTGAGCCATCCCCCCAATCTATCTGATAATTAAAGCCAGAGCCTGCCGTTCTTATTTTGATTTGGTTATCATTTGAGTCACCTGAGTTATCAGTTTTCCAAGTGGTTATAAAAGGTTTTGGGGCTCTTATAATAATAATAACTCTAGTTTCGCTTACCGTATTGCTAGAGATGTCTGTGGCGGTATAGGTGACAATGTAGTTTCCGAGAGTACTGGTATCTACTATGCCCGTAATGGAAACATCTACATTACCATCTCTATCATCAGTCGCCGTTGCTCCTAGTTCAACATAATCTGTACCTTGAAGAAGTGATATTGTACTTTCACCATTTAGTGTAATGAGAGGCGGAGTTGTATCGGGTGGGAGTATTACTGTAATTGTTCGAGTTGTACTAGCGGTATTATTAGCGATATCATTAGCCGTATAGGTAATAATATAGTTACCAAGTGTACCGCTATCCACTGAGCCGTAGGAGGTTACATTAACATTACTATCTCTATCATCAGTCGCGGTTGCTCCTAGTTCAACGTACTCTGTACCTTGAAATAATGTGATTGAACTTTCACCTGTTAAGGTGATAATTGGTGCTATTGTGTCGCTATTACTCGCCTTCTCATTACCATTACCACCGCCACCACCACAGGCCGTGAAAATCACCATCAAGCAGCCAAATATCAGTATTTTTAATTTTCGTAGCTTCCAAATTGTCATTATTAATCCCTAAACTGTAATTTGATTACTGGTATAATTGTTATTGATTTTTTACTTTTTGTTCATGTCACTTTCCAGATTTTTCTAAGTTATCGGCAGTTATAGCTACATTAACTATTTAAAAAAATGTTCTGTTGCAGATTAGTAATTAAATCATGAGGATACTATCATAAATTCTTATGTTTTCAACTATCTATAAAATTTGGAATTGTTTGATATCGGTTTAGTACTTGGGAGAATAGTAAAATGTAACAACTAACGGAGGGCAACCAATGGTTCTCATTAGGCTGGAATAATTACCCGAATACATTATATTTTGTTCATAAATACGCAACAGTTAACATCGTAAAATCAAGCTTATAATTACCAATTAGCTCTCAACAACAGACATTTGGGCATAGTCGTGCCTACTTCTATATAGCGCACAGAGAAGTCATTATCAGTGACATGATTTTCGTTGTTCATTTGTTAATATCTGAGGCACACTTTTACCACATAGTCATTTTTAACCAATCAAATTAACCGCAGCAGCTTTATGTTCTGGTGCTAAATGTGCGTACCTCAATGTCATTTTTAAATCACTATGCCCTAAGAGCTCTCTGACTGTATTTAAATCAACACTAGCCATTACCAACTTACTAGCAAAATGATGCCTTAAATCATGAAACCTAAAATTTGTGATACAGGCTCTTTCTAATAATGAATCCCAATTCTTTTTTACATCTTGAATGTGAGTATTTTTTTCACCTTTAAAAACATAGCCATCATTACCTGACAGTTTTTGCCAACCAATTAACGCATTCAACGCTGCGTTATTAAGAGGAACATGACGAGCTTTACCAGACTTAGCCTTATCAAAGACTACCGTTAATACGCGATTATCAAAGTCAACGTTTTGCCATTCAAGTGATAATATTTCACCTTTGCGTAAACCTGTATTCATAGCAATTAAAACAACAACTTCTAAATGATCCGCAAATTGAAATTGAGCTAAATCAGGCAACAATTCATATTTTCGTTCATTTCGAAATTTATTTGCACTGGTTCGCTGTGCTTTTATTCCGCTGTCACGATCTCTAAGTGCCTTTTTTAGTCTTTTTTCTTCCATGCTATCCAAGTACCTAACTTTTGAATTATCTACTTGTAAGGCTTTTACTTTGCTTAGTTCATGGCTTTCTATCAAACCCCACTCAACCGCCCTACTTAGACAACCTTTTAGTTGGGTTATTTGTCGATTAACGGTTGATGGTTTCAATCCTTTTTTTAATCGTTTATTGCGCCACTTCTCAACTTCCCATGCACTAATATCATTTAATTGAAATTCATAAAAATCACCGAATGATGATTTAAAACTATTCATGGCCTTATTTGCTGTTTTAGGGTTTTGAGTAACTAACCAAGGAGAATATTGTTGTTCGAGAAAAACGCTAAGAGTTGAAAGTTTGGCGAGCTTAGTTTGAATACGGTCTTCTTTCTTTACCGTTTGAACATCTACACCTTTGGTGACTTCGGCTAATTTATCTTTGGCAAGATCTCGCGCTTGTACGGGTGTGATTATTGGGTGACTACCTAATTTAAAGTTTACTTGTTTGCCTTTGTGGCGATAGTAAATGTAATAAGATATATTACCGCCAATAAATATAAGCGCATGAAAGCCTGATAATTCAGAATCATTTAAGCGTTTATCTTCTGGTTTTAATTCCTTAATACTGGTAGCTGTTATTTTTTTCTTGATTGTCATACCAACTCTATTTATAGCATATTTATAGCAAACTCATTATTAATCAATGAACATCAGTAAACAACCAAAAACTTAAACGAATACAATAACCACTTAAAATACAGTGATTTAAAGTGAAAATCCGTTCATTCTCGTTCATTGCCGTTTATAGAAAAACAGGCCAAAATCACGCTCCTAAGGGGCAGGTCGTGGGTTCGACTCCCGCCGAGGTCGCCATTTAAATAAAACATACAAACTTAATCTCTTTATAGAAAAAGCAATTAGGTTTGTATATCGCATTTATTTCGTCAAAAGAGTTTATCGCATACAACTAAGCATTATAAACAATGCTTGGATAAATATATCTTGATGAAAAAACATTCACAAATTTAAAGGTGTTTGAACGTTAAGATAAATGTTCTTTCGGACTTTTCTTAGCTAACAACATAAACCGTCTATTTTTATTAAGCATCTAAACTAGTTATCCTAATTCAGGCAAAAAAAAGCCCAACGAGGAGTTGGGCTAGAATTATAAATTTGTACCGTTATATATTCATAATAGTGGTCTAAAACTTAAAGGCTTAATTATAAAGTCGATAACGGCGCTAAGTTGGCCACCATACTCTCACCAAGTTGCACATTATCAGAAGAGCCTGCAACAGCACTACGTGTATCTTCAACAATATAACCAATATTCTCTAATATTTGATTAGCATCATTTACTTGACACTGAACACGCTCTATCA
>Ga0105356_10005075_pt1 | contig 12610 bp, 5 predicted proteins | sample GOMGulsemesocosm_3_FD_83502 | JGI IMG/M metagenome (GOLD analysis project Ga0105356, IMG submission 83502) | Methane-oxidizing microbial communities from mesocosms in the Gulf of Mexico - GOM9D Gulf of Mexico | ecosystem: Environmental > Aquatic > Marine > Cold seeps | place: Gulf of Mexico...
AAAATACTAAATGGAAATATTAATAAAAGCATCTCAGTTTATTTTAAGCTTATCATTATTGATTGTTTTACATGAATTGGGTCACTTTATACCTGCAAAATTATTCAAAACAAGAGTTGAGAAATTCTATTTGTTTTTCGATTATAAATTCTCATTAGTTAAAAAGAAAGTTGGCGAAACTGTGTACGGTATTGGATGGATTCCTCTAGGTGGATATGTAAAAATATCTGGTATGATAGACGAAAGCATGGATACTGAGCAAATGGCTTTGCCTCCACAACCTTGGGAATTTAGATCTAAGCCAGCTTGGCAACGTTTAATTATTATGCTAGGTGGAGTGATTGTCAATTTTGTATTGGGTATTTTCATTTACATCATGCTAATGTATTCTTACGGTGAGAACTTCTTACCGAATAAAAATGTAAACATGCATGGTGGTGTTTGGGTACAAGATTCTTTAGCTATTGATTTAGGTTTAGAAACAGGGGATAAAATTTTAACTATTGACGGGAACGAGATTCGTAAATTCAACAACTTACCTGTTGAGTTTATCAATGGAAACAATTATACAATTGAAAGAAAAGGAGAAGTCATAAAAAAAGACATCCCTGTTGATTTTATTTCTAAGTTGATTGAGAGAGGAAAGAATTCGGGTCCTTTTTTGAGAGCGAGATATCCATTTGTTGTTGGAAAAATATCGGAAGGGTCTCCAAATACTAACGGAGCATTAAAAGTAAAAGATATTATTATCGGTATTAACGGTACGCCAATCACTTATTTTGACGAAGCTAAAAGTGTTTTAGCTCCCTATAAAAATCAAGATATTACATTAAAAGTAAAAAGAGGAGAGGAGACCATAGACATTGCTGTTAAAACTACAGATAAAGGGGCTATTGGGGTAGAGTTTGCAGGTTTATCAATGATTGATTTAGAAAAATTAGGCTATTACGAATTAGAGAATAACGAATATACTTTCTCTGAAGCAATTCCTGCTGGATTAGAAAAATCTTGGAGCACCTTAACTGGATATGTAAAGCAGCTAAAGAAGATTTTCAATCCAAGTACAGGTGCATATAAAGGCTTAGGTGGATTCATTTCTATTGGAAGTATCTTCCCTTCAGAATGGAGCGCGGAATCGTTTTGGAACATCACTGCTTTCTTATCAATTATGTTAGGGTTTATGAATTTACTTCCAATTCCTGCATTAGATGGTGGGCATGTAGTATTTACTTTATGGGAAATGATTACGGGTAAAAAACCTGGAGATAAATTTTTAGAATACGCACAAATTATAGGGTTCATACTATTAATTGCACTACTACTTTTTGCTAACGGAAATGATATTTTCCGACTCTTTAAATAGGCATATCAAAACATTAAAAAAACGCGCTAGAAATTCTAGCGCGTTTTTTATTTATACAGCGATTTAAACGATTTATTTATCACAGAATTCCACACATATGATTGACTGCATTTATCGCAGTCATACGCTCTAAAACCAGGAATAAATTTAACCAATCCCTTTCGTTTTAATCGGTGCCTCGAAACGGATGTGCAATTTGGACAAGCTTTCATTAGTATTGTGATAGTAGTGAGTGCACAAAAATAAGAAAAGACCTGCATGCCTACCACGGGTATAAACACCTGTATTTACATAAAAAAGCGCTTCAATAATTTGAAGCGCTTTTTTATACTATCAATATATCAATATGGTAAGTGCTTAAACTTTCTGCTCTTTTCCTTTTTGCTTTGCTGCTTCATTACGGTCAATCTTATGCTCTGGACGGGTCCATTTTGGCTTTTCACCCAAAGATTCAAATTCAGAATCTATGGCCTCAACAGTTTGTGGCTGTACCTTCTTGGTAAATGGCTTTTGCGGATTCATTCCTAACAGTTCAAACATTTTCATGTCTTCATTTACATCTGGGTTTGGTGTTGTTAATAGTTTATCCCCTGCAAAAATAGAATTTGCGCCTGCAAAGAAACACATGGCCTGCCCTTCTCTACTCATTTGAGTTCTCCCTGCAGATAAACGCACTTGCGTTTCTGGCAACACAATTCTTGTGGTGGCAACCATACGAATCATATCCCAAATCTCTACTGGTTTCTCATCTTCTAAAGGTGTTCCTTCCACTGCAACTAGTGCATTAATTGGAGTAGATTCTGGTTGTGGATCTAAGGTCGATAAAGCCACTAACATTCCTGCTCTATCTTCTACATTTTCTCCCATTCCAATAATTCCCCCAGAACATACTGTGACGTTTGTTTTTCTCACATTATCAATCGTATCTAAACGATCTTGGTATCCTCTCGTAGAAATTACCTCTTTATAATATTCTTCAGACGAATCTAAATTATGATTGTAGGCATACAGACCTGCTTCTGCCAATCGTTGTGCTTGGTTCTCTGTAATCATTCCTAAGGTACAACAAACCTCCATATCTAGCTTGTTAATTCCACGTACCATTTCTAATACCTGATCAAACTCGGGGCCATCTTTTACATTACGCCAAGCAGCTCCCATACAAACTCTAGAGCTCCCTCCTGCTTTTGCTCTTAGTGCCTGAGCCTTTACTTGATTTACACTCATCAAGTCATTTCCTTCTACACCTGTGTGATATCGTGCTGCTTGTGGACAATACCCACAATCTTCAGAACACCCACCCGTTTTGATAGATAACAAGGTAGAAACCTGAACAACATTTGGATCGTGTTGTTTCCTGTGGATAGTTGCTGCATCATACAGCAATTCCATCATGGGTTTATTATATATTTCTAGAATTTCTTCTTTGGTCCAGTTATGTCTTACTTCGCTCATAAAATCGAGTTAATTTTCAGCAAAAATAACGATATCCTTTTAAATAGAATGTTTGTTCTAAAAAAATAAACATCTTTTATCTAAGATGCGTACATCCTTTTTTTAGCAAGAAACTTAAAACCTATCCCGTAAAACAAGGAATCCATACCATTCTTTTTTTAAAAACTCATAACTATTATAAGTTTGAGGACTAAATTATCTAGGGTTATTGACCTTTATAATTACATGATTTTGTTGATTCTTGGTAAATAATAAAGAGAAAGAATTATTATTCCATAAAAAGATACTGGGAAGCATTGCTAAAAACTATATTTACCTTGACTATTCAAGATCATGTAATCATAAGGTTAGATAATTCGAATTCATTTTACAAAAAATTACTACTTATGAAAATTCAATCCTATTTTACTTCGAACATTAAAAAAGGCGTTGTTCACTTAATAGTTCTTCTAATCGCCATTAAGATTATAACAATTACAGCCGCTAGCTTACCTGCTAGAACATGGGATATATACACCATTTGGGTTTGCCTTTTTGCTTACTACATGCATTCTTTAGTGTTTCTTCCCATACTTATCAAAAAGAAAAATCTAAAAAAATATGTACTATTAACTATTGTTTCGTTTCTCATTTTTACGTTTGCTATAATCTGGTTTGAAGCAAAACGTTCTAGTTTGATCACACATCATTTTGATGGAACTCCTTCAGACCCTTTTGATTTCTTTTTAAATCCGCAACGGATAATTGGCGGTCTATTAGTTTCTTTACTAGTATGTATCCCTTTCTCAATTCTATCATTACTTTATTACGTCTTAATCATTAATAAAGAAGAACGAAAAGAATTGTTATCCATGAAATATGCAGAGCTAAGTTTAAATACTATCCTATTCATTTCTCTATTTTTACTCGTTTTTACAAACAGCAGTACCATAGAGTATGGGATTAAAAACATTTTAGAGCTCGTTGTATTTACCATGTTTTTTTACATCAACACCTTTGTATACACCCCAATTGTATTAAAAACAAGGAATATTTTTAAGTATACTTTATGTAATCTTATTTCTTTCGCTTTTATTATTACCCTAACTGGAATGATCTATGGCTGGTATTTCATAAAAATTACTAAACCCCTTGGAAATCATATGCAAATAATCATTTTCTTTTTAACAACAGTAATTTTATCTTTTATATATGGTTATGTACGTCTCAAATTAAAAAACAACGAGCGTTTATTTCACTTAAAAATAGGGGCCAAAGAATCAGAATTACAGCTCTTAAAATCGCAGGTAAATCCACATTTTTTATTCAATACCTTAAACACGTTGTACGCAACTGCATTAGGAGAGCAAGCAACTAAAACAGCTGAAAGCACAGCCAAATTGGCGAACTTGCTTCGGTATATGCAAAACGATATTCACAAAGACTTTATTCTACTTAAAAATGAAATCAGTTATTTACAAGATTATATTATCATTCAAAAATTACGTTGTGCAATAGAACCAGAAATTACCACAACATTCGACAATGTAACGAATCAATCTATTAGTCCTGGCTTGTTAATTCCATTTGTAGAAAATGCTTTTAAATACGGTATCGACCCATCAAAAAAATCTGAATTATCCATTTCAATTATTTGTAATGAAAACACGATTCATTTCACGTGTATAAACAGTTATAATGAAGACTTTAAAGTGCATCAAACAGAAGAAGGTTTTGGAATTGGAATTAAAAATGCCCAGCAACGCTTGCAGTTGGTGTATCCAAACAAACATACTTTTGAAATTCTAAAAGAAAACAATACCTTTTCAGTCAAATTAACAATCACAACAAAAGCTTTATGATTACAGCAATTGCCATAGATGATGAGCCAAAAGCTATTGACGTACTAAAACATCACGCTTCAAAAAGTAAAAATTTAGAATTGATTTCTCATTTTCACAATGGGAAAGATGCTCTTTCATTTTTACAACAACAACCTGTTGATTTAATTTTTCTAGATATTAATATGCCACATATGTCTGGCTTAGAAATGTTACAAGAACTGCAGTTAAAACCAATACTTATATTTACAACTGCATACTCAGAGTTTGCTGTTGATAGCTATATGCACAATGCTGTTGACTACCTATTAAAACCGTTTGAATATGATCGTTTTCAGTTGGCAATTCACAAAGCAGAAGAACGAATTTCTAGTTTAAAAGCACAAAAAGAATTCTTCTTTATAAAAGATGGTTTTAAAAATATTAAAATCGCTTTTGAAACCATCCTGTTTGTAAAAGGTTCTGGTAATTATTTAGACATTACTACCACAACAAAAACTTATTCGCCAAGAATGACTTTTGTTGATTTACTAAAAGAACTGCCCGTTTCAGAGTTTGTAAGAATACATCAATCCTATTTAATCAACATCCTTCATATTGATAAAATAGAGAACAACCACGTATGTATTCAAGAGCACAAAATTCCTATTAGCGCTAGCCACAAAGACGTTTTCTTTAGGCGATTGAATTTGTAACAAAAATGTGACGGGTTGCATATAGCTACTCAAAAACAGCTCTTGTATTTCTACCAAACTCAAGAGCATTGATTAAGAATATAAATTGATTTTTCGGTTCATTTTGGACTCGAATAAAAGAACGGATTCTGTTAAATTACACCTTATTCTTACTCCGACAGGCCTTCTTTTAACACCTCTTGAATCCCTTCCAAACTATCATTAAAACTCATCATTTGAGAAAGCACTTGCCCCATATCGTTTTTATTTCCAAAACCTTTTAGCTTATTGTTTTTCACAAATGTCGTTTTAATCGTTTCCCAACGTTCACTTTCTTCAGCAGTTATTTTTCCTGCTAGTTCTTTATACTTCAATAAATTTGCCTCTGCTGCACTTGTTAATGTTTGCGATTCGTTTACATAATGAGAAAGCAACAACGATTCTAGTTCTGTGTCATTCATAATTGGCACTACTTTCGCAACCAATTTATTCATGTCTCTGTAAGATCCTTGCAATTTAAAAGAGGGTTCTGTTCTATCCGAATCTTCCATTGCCGCAGATTTTATATAGCTTCGATTTACACTCATAACACGATCGCGAACTGTTACTACTTTTGATAGAATAGACAAATAATCTTGAATTTCTTGTTTTGTATGATTTCCTTCTAATTTAATCCCTTCTGGAGAACCACTTTCTACCATGGATATCAAACCATAAATGTCATCAAAATTACGACTGCTCAATTGATGTAAAATCGGATTAGAAGTCAGTGAATTTTCAATCAAACTCAACGTAAATAAATCTGCTGTATCACCAATTATATCACCCAAGTTGTAGATATCTGCCCTGTTTGCTAGCATATCAGGAATTTGGAAACGGTCTCCACTTTCGGTATATGGGTTTCCCGCCATAATTACACAGAATTTCTTAGAACGTAAATCATACGTTTTGGGCGCTCCTTTGAACACTCCTTCTATTTTTCTAGTACCATCAGCAAGTGAAATAAATTTCTGCAAAAACTCGGGATTACAATGCTGAATATCATCTAAATACAACATCACATTATTACCCATTTCAAAAGCCAAATTAAGTTTTTCGAGCTCTGCTTTTGCTGTTGCATTGGTTGCAGCCATCGGATCAACAGACGTAACTTCATGACCAATAGCAGGGCCGTTAATTTTCATAAATACCAATCCCAATCGGTTTGCCATATATTCCATCAATGTGGTTTTACCATATCCAGGAGGGGAAACTAAAAGCAACATCCCCATTCTATCGGTTCGTTTCTCATCTCCTACGGTACCGAGTTGCTTGGCTAGATTATCTCCAAATAGCGGTAAATAGACGCTGTTTATCAACTTATTTCTTACAAATGACGACAATACTTTTGGTTCAAACTCATGTAATTTCACTTGCAGTTTTAAGGCATCAATCACATCGTGTTTCACCTTTCTATAAGTTTCAAAAGCATTTACTTCAACTGTAGAAAACTGCTCTAAAACGGTTATAAATTCGTGATAATTAAACACAAACTCATCATTTTTAATAGATGGGTGACTTCCATTTATCCCTTTAATTACGTCATTTGGATATACAGAAATTACATTCTTTTTATTGTTATTAAATAGCAATAAACAAACAATTTCATCTGTGTAATCAAGCAACTCTGGCTTGGTTACCTGAATAAAAGACGACACCCATTGCTTGCTTAAGTTTATTTTTTCAGAAATAGAATTAAGATTTGCTAAACGGTTCTTTATTTTTGTTAAAACCGAGGCATTACTTAGGGTTGACACCATATTTTCATACAGCTCATTTGCAGATAAACTAATGCAAAAAGAAGTATCAATTTGTAGTTCTGAAAACAAATAAGCAGCAATTTTAGACCTATAATCTGCCGAATACTCTTGAATTGTTATCAAGCTATTCTCGAAAACAGTACTAATTTCTACCTCCAACTGCTCCAACATCTGAATATAGGATTTACTTTCTGGAAAAATGGCCAAAACCTCACCAGCGGCATTCAATTGATGGCTCCAATGGGTTTTCTTTTCTTCAGAAATTGTATTCCAAAAATACTGTGCAAAAGCCCTTGTTTGTGGTGTATATTTTAATAACCCCAATTCATTATTTTTAGTAAGTAACAATTTTAAAATTGCCGAAGCATCTTTATCATGCACCCCTTTCACATACCCTTCTGTATAATTTTTACTGCTTTCTTCTTTTACTTTTTCTAATAACTCGCTGTTTGACAGTTTTGAGAATACAGAAATATCATTGGCCATAAACAATTTATAAGCCAAATACGCAGAACGATAGATCTCGTTATTCTCGGATACAAACTCTTGATTCCAGTATTTTTTTGATTTCTCTAAAACCGGATTGTCTATTTTCCCGTAAAAATCCGTTCCAGATAAGTGGTATTGTAAAACATCATCACGGTATACAATTGATAAATCTAATACTTGCTTGTTGACTCTAAATTTATGTTTTCCTAGTTTGATAATATTTTCACCATCCTCATACAATTCATTTTTGTCTTTCAGACTTCTAGTAGCATCTTCTTTAGCTGTTTTTAGTAAAGTTTCAATCATCTCAGCCTTACTAACATCCTCCATTTCGGTTAACTGAACGACGATTTCTTTAATTTTCAAAATCATCAAATCCGATGCAAAATACCCATTGATATCGGCCAAAGTATTAAAACTTAAGGCCTTTTTATTAACACCTTTTAATATTCTGTTTGCTGATTTTTCAAGGGCGATTGCTTTTTTATTTTGTGCGTCAATCAAACTGTTTTTACGCGCCTCAAAGGCATTGTAAACCTCTTCTCTTTTATCAGAAATCCCTAATATAAATTCGTCAAAATCAGAAAACCTTCCTTCTAAAGTTTCTAATTGCAACGATATTTTATTTAGCAATTCATCTACTTTTTCAGGCGTATGGGCAATATCTAAATAATTGATAATACTTTGATCTACCAATTTTAACTGCGAAGCAAATTCAGCAGCTGCCTCCGTACTTCCCAAGGAGCTTATCTTCTTTTTTATTCCAGATTTTAGCTGGTTTAATGTTGAAAAAACCAAGGAAATGGTATCTATTATTTTGGTAGAATGAGAGGTATCTTCAATTTGAAGGTTTGAAACAATATCAATCAACATTTCCAAATCTTGGGCAATCTGATCAACTTCTGTTGCTAGCTTTTTAGCATTGATTACCTTTTTTATTTTGGCCAATGCTTCTTCTTTTTTCGCAACTCTTGTATGATACGGCAATAAGGCTTTATCGTCCAATAAAAAGGCAACACAACGGTGCGAAATTTTCTCGGTGTAGGCTTCAATTTCGGCTTCTAAATTGTCAATAAATGTTTTATCTACATAACGAATATCGTTCAAACCAATGACTTCACCACGCAAGCCTCTTAACTTTGCTAAAACTCCAACAAACTCTTCAATGGACTTAAAAGAACTGCTTTTTATTTTATTGAATAATATATGCGCTGTTTCACTTGTTTCTTCAGTTGCTTTTTTTGCTTTTTTACGCAATTGAACGACTTTTTCAAATTCGTCAATTGCCGCATTGGCAGTTTCATTAATTTGTGCAAGCGGAATATTTAATTCTTTTGTTTCTGGTTCCCGAATCCAATAATAACTATCTAAGACATCTGTCGATTGCTTTACTAAGTCATCATACAGCCCACTGTAATTATCTTTTTTATTTAATAAATTGATCAAGGTATGACACTCGGCCATTGCTTTTACAATATCCTTGTTCCCAATTTTATAAATCAACGTTTCTGAATGTTCAGAAGGAGGTAGTTCTCCGGTGATAAAAGGAGTTTGCCAAATCTGAATTACATGGTGTTTAGTTTGCTCGTCTTCTGTTTTGAAATAGCACAATTCGCCATTTTTCAAGATGGTATATCCGTTACAAATAATCGGTGTTTTCACCTCTTGATCGATAACATTATAGGTCATTAAAATATACAAACCTCTTTCTCCTTGATAAAACACATAAAAATAATCTTCTCCATTAGGAGAGGCTATTTTTTTTAGAAATTTTACATTTCGAATGTCATTCTCAAACAATTTATTTTCTCCCGATTGCAAGTAAAACCCATTGTGATATAGCATACCTTGATCATCGGGAAGTACTATTGCTGCATCTTTAATACTATCTATCTTTTTTACTTCTCTAAGTTTGTGATTGTACACAAAATAGCGCGCTTCTTCTTGGAATGGTTTTATTTCTAATACAATCAGATTCCCTAAATCGGCAAAACGGTATTGCCCATCATCTAGTGTTTGATCTGGATGCGCTACTGGTTCGTCATAAACTCCTTTCCCTTCTTCTGTGTTGTTTTCAATTTTAATGGTCAAATCTCCACCAATGGTTTCAACAAAAATTTTATCTAAAATTGAAATATGCGGATGTTTCCCATAGCGATGCATCTCACGCGAAACTTCAACCCAGCTAAAATCATGTTGTACTGGGAACTTAAATTCATGCTCACTTCGGTTATCGACATAACTCAGTGAATTTTCATTTATCAACCATTTAAACGTTTTTATATCTGTAACACTTTCACTTAGCTGAAAGACCATATGCAGATAGTTCCCAAGGATAGAAAACTTAGAAAAAATAACGTTTCTATAATATTTATAGAGGTTTAAAAAGTCGGATTTGAAAATATCATCATCAATTAGCGCTAATGATTCGGCAACAAAATGATCATCGTCATATGTATAAATACTAAAAACATCTTCTAGTTTTATTTCTGTACGTAGCCCAAAATGCACATTATAACCAAATAAACAAGACGATCCAATGGTGACAATATCTCTTGCAATACAATTATTTTCGGTGTTAATTCTATTGTTAGCGATCAGCTTTGTTTCAACACTTCCAAAAATATCAGTACGAATAGTATTTAACTCCGATAGCCGTGTTAATAATTCATTTTTTTGGTTCTGTAAACGATTCTGAATAATTTCATACGTGTCGCCTTCTAAAACAATAGTGGATTGAGATGTATTTTCTTCTTGCATTTTTTAAAACTGTAATCGGTTAAAAAAACCTTTTCAAACTTAAATTATAGTACTGTAAATAATACATAAACCTAGTACTTAATACAGTGACTTCCGTACTTTAGTGGGTAGCTATATCCTTAAAAAGGAAGCATTTATTTCAAGTTTGTTTCGGCAAAATAGATGGTAGCAATAATAGTTATCTAGATTGTCATTCTAAGTGCAACAGAACATTGCATTTACGAGCTAATCGCTTTTTCTTCGCTACACGTAGAATGACACTATTTTATTGAAACTTAGGAATTAAATTTGCCCTATTTTCTTATCTGATAAACCTAATCCATTAGACAGGTTCAGTAAACTTGAGAACAAACTATTTTCATCCGTATCGTTCGTTTTTTGCTTTAAGTTGATTAATAAATTGGCAATTGTTAAGTTTTTAATGTCTTCAGAAGAGATATTGTATTTTTCAGCAAATCCTTTTATTTTTCCCATAAGATTTCCTTTTACATCATCACTACCCAAGATACTATCTTTAATTTGTTGAATATTCTCTGAGTGATTCACCAACCTATCAACCCCTTTTGCTTTGGTAATTTGCCCAACAATTTGATCGAAGAACATAGATTCACCACCAACAATATCAATATTAGAGTTTTCTAAAGCAGTACCTAATATTTCGGCTCTTGCATCCGCAATTTCTTTATGCACATTTATTTCAGCCAGGTCAACTTGCAATTCTTTTTCTAATTTCAATTTGAACTCTTCATGCTCTTTCCCTACACCGTCTAATTTCTTCATTGCTTCTGCTTTCTCTTCAATTCCAGCAGCATCTGCAAATGCTTTTTCTTTAATTACTTCTGCTTCTGCAAGGCCTTCAACCTTAATCGCTGAAGCTTTTACCTCAATTCCAGTTGCTTCTGCTTGTGCTTTTTTCTCAATAATAATTGCTTCAACAGTTCCTTGACGCTCATTTGCATCTGCTTTTGCATGCATTACTTGCGCTTCAGACATACCAACAATAGCTTCTTCTTTTGCTTGTGCTTCTGCTAAGATCTTACGTGCTTCTGCTTCTTTGACACTGGCTTCTTTTTGTGCTTGTGCTTCAATATTGATTTCTTCAGCTTTTTGAATTGCAGATTGTTTCTGTGCTTCTGCCGCTTTAGTGACTCTTATTAACGCTTCTTGCGCATCAGCTTCTGCGTCTGTAATTTTCACTTGCTTTGATCTATCAGCAGTTTTAAAAGCCTCAATATCTTTCATGTTCTCCTGCTCTTCAACCACTCCTTTTTCTAAAATTACTCTGTCTCTAATTACATCTTGAATATTTTTCCTTTCAACTTCGACAGCCTTTTCCTTTTCAATTTGAGCCAAGGTTACAATTCTTTCGCGTTCTGTTACCTCAAGCATTCTATCTTTTTCTACACGTTCTGTTTCTACAGCCTCTGTACGGTTTTTGTTCTTTTCTGCCACAATAACCTGGCGCTGTTTATTTTCTTCAGCAACCTGTAGTTTTTCTTCGGTGGCAATTCTTGCTGTCTCCGATTTCAAACGTTCTTCTTCAGATACTTTTAATGTTTCTGCAGTTTCTCTCGAATTTATATTTGCTATTTCACGTTCTTGTTGTGCTTCTGTTTCTGCCAACTGCTTGTCCAATTCTAGGATTGCTTCACGGGCCTCAACATCTTGTTTGCGAATAACTTTCTCCTCATCTCTCATGATAAGATTTGACTTTACATTCTGGATAGCCGTTAATTCTGTTATTTTTTTAATTCCTTCTGCATCTAAAATATTATCAGGTTTCAAAAACGAAACAGGCGTTTGTTCCAAATAATCAATCGCACAATCTTCTAATGTATATCCATTTAAATCGGTACCAATAATATCTACAATCTCATCTCTAAACTCTCTACGAGCTTCATACAATTGAATAAATTCGAATTTTTTTCCAACTGTTTTTAATGCTTCTGAGAATTTTGCTTCAAATAAATCTTCCAACGTCCCTTTGTCAGAAGCTCTTTCACATCCAATCGTTTGCGCCACTTTTTTAATGAATTCTACCTCATTATTTACACGTACAAAAAAGGCCACTTTGATATCTGCACGCATATTATCTTTACAAACTAACCCATCCGACCCTAAACGTTCGATCTGGATTTTTTTCACAGAAATATCCATAATCTCTACTTTATGGAAAACAGGAACAACATACAACCCTCTGTCTGTTGCTACTTTTACCCCTTTAAAACCAGTTCGCACCAAGGCTTTTCC
>Ga0105356_10005076_pt1 | contig 12609 bp, 14 predicted proteins | sample GOMGulsemesocosm_3_FD_83502 | JGI IMG/M metagenome (GOLD analysis project Ga0105356, IMG submission 83502) | Methane-oxidizing microbial communities from mesocosms in the Gulf of Mexico - GOM9D Gulf of Mexico | ecosystem: Environmental > Aquatic > Marine > Cold seeps | place: Gulf of Mexico...
CCCGAGCTGGACTCGAACCAGCGACAGGCGGATTAACAGTCCGCTGCTCTACCAACTGAGCTATCGGGGATCAACTCATCAGTGGCTGCGGATATTAGTTAGGTTTCAGGGTAAGGTCAATGGTCGCCTTAGTAATAAAAGGAAAAGGGAGCGCATTTATTTTGAGGGCCATTAAATTCGAGCTTTGGGGGATTAATGTAGGCCTGATAAACCACAGGTGCCATCAGGCGCCTTCATCTTGCCGGAAGGCGCTTTGCTTTTCCGGCCTACTTGCTAACAAGAAAGTTAAGCGTGATGCTCCCTTATTTGTTTCAGGTTTTCCTTTAACTCGAAAACCCGCCTTTTTAGCCAATGCGCATGGCGTTCCATGCCGCGAATACAGTATTCATCCAAGCACTCGCTATTTGCCGCCAAACTGGCAAAGGCGTCACATAAGAATGCACACTCTTCATTGAAGGCCGTGAATTCATCGTAGTGCCGCAGCAGCTCTAATGATAAATGTGCTGTGTCAGCTCTCTCTTTTTGATCATCCATGACGCCACCCTAATAATGTTCGTTCCTAATGAACATTAGCACCGTCGGCAGTTCACATGTGAACTTTTTAACTGGGCGTTTCGCCCTCCTGGGCGAGTTCATTTTCTTTGCGGCCCAAAGAAAACCGAACAAAAAGAAATGCCTCTCTAATCCATCGCCGGCTTCGCCGATACCCTGCGCTACTCAAAAAGTAACGGCCGCTGCGGAACTCACCTTTTAAAGATAGTTAATCTTCAAAAGGCTCAAACAATCCTCGCTACTGCGTACCGTTATTTTTCTCCGTTGCTCGGCAATTCCCAAGAGAATAAAAACAAAGCACTCCGTAGCCGGATCATGGCACACCCTACTCCCCTTTAAGCGCAGCTGAGCATTGCAGGGTTCAGGCGGAAATAAGCGAAGATTGTTTGAGCCGATAGGCGAGTTGCTGAGCGCCGCCTGAAACCGAAACGCGCAGGGTACCCGGAACGGGCAAGCGTTAGGGGTCGCGAGGGATCGATAAGGGAGGCGCGAACGTCTCCCTTGTCTTGCCAAAAAGGCGAAATAATATATTCAAAATAACAGGGAGTTAGAGTTAACGCTAATCAAAAAATAATCAATACGACCCCTTTAATTCGTTATTAATTCGTTATTAATTCGGAGTTTTTACTCTGCCCCCAAATACTCATATACCTTAACTCAAATCCATTCCAACCCACCGTTTATATAACAAAAGCTTATTTGTCAAGATATAAATGAAATGATAGTATTTTTCTGTTAACACTTTTTAACATTCATTAACATTTTATTAATGTTTGCTTGTCTTTTGTTAATACTTGTTAACATTGTGCTGTTTAATCAAAGCAAGGTTAAGAAGGAGATAATCATGACTATCAAAATAAAAACAACAATTATCACTGCAATATTGCCACTATGCCTAACTACTACAGCTACCGCAGACCAGGTTTGCAGAGATGTTCGCTCGCATTTCAGGCTTGGCGAGATTACGGCCCCGAGTAATGGTGACTGCAACGTAAGCTATATGTCCGGCTTTGATGGCTGCCTTAGCGGCAAGCTAAGAGGAACGCTAATAGGAACTTCTCACAGCGGCTGGAACAACGCTAATATAGAAACTATTTTGGGAGACACCGCCACAGCCTGGCTTGTCTTCGAAGAGTTTATTACTAACAAAGGCAATATCTACGCCACCCACCATGGCATGTATTTGAATGATCCAGTTGCAGCCCGTGGCTATGGGGCTGTCCTTCTTGTCACAGGGGGAACCGGTAGGTACGCAGGCGCAACCGGCTGGATGGTCAGAGCCCTCGATTTTGGCGACTTTACTGCTGGCGATGGTAGCGGACGGCTGACCGGCGAAATTTGCTACGACAGGGCAATATAAGCCCCCCCAAAGCAACGAATGAATAAAGCAAATAGAAAAGGTAACGGAGGGAATATTGTTTAATCCCTCCGTTACCTTTTTTCAAGATAACAATATTTTTGATCATCGATTCTGTCATGACCTTTTGGTTTGTTAGTTCGGAGGTGGCAGTCTAACCATAAAGCTTGGAATAGTGTTCCCTTATTTGATTAAGGCTTTGCTTGAGCTCGAAAACCCTCCCCTTTAGCCAATGGGCATGACGCTCTAAACCCCGAATACTGTATTCATCAATGCATTCGTTATTGGCTGCCAAGCTGGCAAAGGCATCACATAAGAATGCGCACTCTTCATTGAAGGTTGTGAATTCATCGTAGTAACGCAGCAACTCTAATGACAAATGTGCTGCTTCAGCTCTATCTTTTTGATCATCCATGACAACACCAAATAATGTTCATATGTGAACAGCACATTACCATAGCATAGTTCACTTGTGAACACAGGTGTAGCTTGCACATGGCAATGACGTTATCAGAAAAATTGGCTAAGAATCTAAGAGCCCTTCGAGGGGAACAAACTCAGGGAGCTTTTGCTAAAAAATTAGGTATAAGCCGAGCCACGCTTAACCGCTTGGAAAGCTCTTCCCAAAATACGACGCTTAAAACTTTGGACGAAATATCTAAAGGTTTACGCTGTGATGTCGGTGATTTGTTTAAGTAAAAACTGTTGATCAAAGGCCCGTCCCTTTAATTCACACGACTGGCAGAATGCTGTTCACTATTTGATTAACCGTTTCGCCTTCTGGGCGAGTTCATTTTCTTTGTGGCCCAAAGAAAAACGAACCAAAAGAAAGGCCTCTCTAGTCCATCGTCGGCTACGCCGATGCCCTGCGCTACTCGAAAAATAACGGTCGCTGCGGAACTCACCTTTTAAAGATATTTAATCTTTAAAAGACTCAAACAATCCTCGCTACTGCGTACCGTTATTTTTCTCCGTTGCTCGGCGACTTCCAAGAGAACAAAACACTCCGTAGCGAATCATGGCACACCCTATTCCCCTTTAAGCGAAGCTGAGCATTGCAGGGTTCAGTCGGAAACAAGCGAAGATTGTCTGAGCCGATAGGCGAGTTGCTGAGCGCCGCCTGAAGCCGAAACGCGCAGGGTAGTCGCGAAGCGACCAAGCAGCAGGGGCGGCTTTGGATTGTTAAGGCTTTTGGGCGCCCAAAAGCCTTAACTCGCCGAGAGGGCGAAATATGATATTAAAATGCTTGGGGATATAGAGCTGACAAGAAAAAGGGCTTGGACAGCCCCTTTAGTTTCTATACGAAATATTGGAATTAAGTAAACTGTCCCCACAATTTCAGGAATTCTCAAAGTGGGTTACATTAATCCCAAGGATTTTAATGTATCTAACACAATAGATCCGACCACACTTGAGGACACACTAGAACAGTATTGCTTTAATTTATGTAATGAATCTGGATTCTTTGTAGAAATAGTTGTAACAGCATTTTTGACCGCTGTGATCTCTTGCGTTGTTAACGCATTCCTCCCTTCTAGATTTTTGAATAATTCAATTATTGAATCAATGTTTTCATTGCTTGAAATTTTATCAATAGCACAACTAAGCGACTTTTGAGACTCATAATTAGTACGAGACAGCATTCCAATTGATTCCTTGAGATAGGTAATTGTATTATCTTGAATTCCAAGGAGCCTCTCTAGTGACCGTATTTCAGTGTTTGCTATTTCTAATTTGTTTTCAAGTTGTGCAATATGTAAGGGGTTGTTGAGTAATTCTCTAGGCAGCAAATCTCCACTAATGACTTTTCCGTATTGATCAAGTTCTCTCTCTATTATCTCCTTGTCACCTTCCTCAGTAATAATTATTAAACTAACAATATTATCTTCCTGTTTAATTGAAACGCTTATATTTTTATCGGGATACTTTTGCTTAACCACTTCTGAGAAATACGAAAGTATGCCAAGACCTGCTTGCCTATGCTCAGGGTTAAATTCTATGGACCTTATTATCGTATCTGCATCGCTTAAAGTACCGATTTCGGCAATTCTAGCTTCTAGCTCCTTTATAATCTTTTCCGAGTCCTTAACCTTTGTATTTAATTGACTTTTAGTGGTTTGATGCAGTTTAAGTTTTGCTTCCGTATCTTCTCTTAAGCGCTCTAATTCATTTTTAACAGATTCTAGCTCTTCTTCCTTTAGCCTGAGCAAATCTTTATAGTCAAAATCCTCGTTATATTCTTTTTCAAAAGCATCTTCTAATGCTTGCTCTTCTTCGAGACTCGCTTTGCCATGAGCAATATAATTAAACAAATCTAGACGTGATATCTTCTGCCTTTCTAATAGACGTACTGCTTCGGAGTCCTGCTCACTGAAAATAGCCACAAGAACATCAACCCCAAGTACTTCCTTTTTTCCTGATGATTGAACATGGAAAACTGACCTTTGCAATACTCGCTGAAAGCCTAACGTAGGTTGCGTTTCAACTTCAGGATCATCTTCATGGAAAATGGGGGTGCTTGAATCTATAAAATTAATGAGATCGCGTTTTAAAGATTTTAGGTCCACACCATAATTCATTAAAGCTTTTGCTGATGATTCATCGTCAATCAGCGAGAGAAGAAGGTGCTCTACAGTCATATACTCATGACGTTTTGAGCGTGCTTCGGTAAAAGCTCTATTTAGCGATAATTCGAGTTCTTTGCTAAGCATAACATTCCCTTGCTAACAGTGAGGTGTGGCCCCGAATGTCCTATAAAATGTTATATGTGACACAGGGTAAAAAGGAGTGATATTTTGGGTGAAAGTGAAAACTCTTGGTCCCAAACATGACCAAACAGTAAACCTTACTTCCCACGCGCCTCAAAAGCCGCCATTTGCTCGGCTGTCGCAGGCAACTGGTGTTTTTCTTTCCACTCGTCGTAGCTCATGCCATAGACACGTTCACGGGCGGCATCATAATCAATCTCAATGCCCTTCTCTTCAGCGGCAGCCATGTACCATTTGCTCAGGCAGTTACGGCAGAAGTCAGCCAAGATCATCAGGTCAATGTTCTGAACTTCTTTGTGGTCATCCAGGTGTTTCAGGAAACGGCGAAAGGTTGCGGCTTCCAGTTCTATTTCAGTTTGTTTGTCCACGTTAAACTCCAATATCTAGTTTCTGAGAATTCTAATTGTTTAATAATTCGTCGAGCAGAAGGACGTCGAGTCTATCACCCGGTTTTACGATTGTATCAACTGGCACAATGGCCAATGCATCGCTGTAGGCGGTTGACCTTAACACACCTGAATCCTGATTATTAAAGGTCTCCATCTGTTGTTCACCGGCTTCGTTTTTAACCACGGTGACACGCAGGTATTCCTGACGAATGCTGCCACGCTTACGCTCAAAATTGGCGGGTAGCTTCCAGCATTTAGGTTCGCTCCAGGGCATGCCTTGCATGGCTCTCAGGTAGGGTTTCACCAGAATCAAAAAGGTCACAAAAGCCGACACAGGGTTACCGGGCAAGCCGAAAAATGGCGTGCCATTAATATGCCCATAGGCGATGGGTTTACCCGGTTTGATGGCCAAGCGCCACAGGTTTAACTCGCCCAGTTCAGAAACCACAGGTTTGACAAAATCAGCATCACCGACGGAAACGCCACCGCTGGTCATCACCACATCGGCCTGTTGTGAGGCTTCGTTCATTTTACTTTTTGTGATGTCGTAATCATCGGGCACAATGCCGCCATCGACGAGTTCCATGCCTAATTGCTTGATCAAACCGGCCATCATAAAACGGTTGGAGTTGTAGATTTGGCCCTTATTCAGTTCGGTGCCGGGGTTAACCAGCTCATCACCGGTGCTTAAGATGGCAATTTTCAAGGGGCGGTAAATCGCCACATCAGCAATACCGACAGAGGCCAGCAGCCCTAAGTGTTGCGGCAGCAATTTCAAGCCTTTGCTCAATACCAACGAGCCCTGTTTGATGTCTTGGCCTTGCAGACGGACGTTATTGCCTGATGGCACGGATTCAGGGAAGGTGACGGTATCGCCATCAACCTCACACTCTTCCTGCATCACCACGGCATCGGCACCGACAGGTACCTGACTACCGGTAAAAAGCCGGACGGCGGTACCTGGTTCAAGGCGCTGGGATTCGTACCCTGCCATCACCGTTTGACTGATGTTAAGCGAGGTACGCTGTCCGGCAATCAAATCACCCGTATTAAGTGCGTAGCCGTCCATCGCACTGCAATTTTCAGGTGGCACATTAAGTGTTGAGTGAACATCATCAGCTAACACCGCACTCAGGGCGTCCATTACAGGGACGTGTTTGATGTCGGTTATCGGTGTAACGCTGTCTTTGAAAAATTGTAATGCGCTTTCTACGGAACGTAATGACATGGTCAGTTATCAATCGCTATCAAATGTGAAAATGGATACTGGGCCGGGGCCCGGTATGACGAGCTTATGTTCAGTGTGGTAATTCACCCACCAGATAGGCAGCAAAGTTACAGGGACGATGACGGCTATCCAGCTGCTCGGCGATGATACTATCCCAGGCGGTACGGCAGGCATTGGTCGAACCGGGCAGGCAGAAAATCGCGGTACTGTTGACCAAGCCGGCTACAGCTCTGGATTGAATCGTTGAGGTGCCAATCTGCTTTTCCGAAATTTGACGGAACAGTTCACCAAAGCCTTCTATTTCCTTATCAAACAATGGCTTCATTGCTTCCGGTGTGCTGTCGCGGTGCGAAAAGCCGGTACCGCCAGTCAGCAGTACAACATGCACATTGCTGTCGGCAATCCATTGGGAAACCACGGCGCGCATCTGATACACATCGTCCTTCACAATCTGTTTGTCGATATTCACATGGCCTGCGGCTTCAGCACGCTCGACCAAAATTACACCTGACTTGTCAGTTTTGCCGGTACGGGTATCGGATACGGTCAGTACCGCTATGTTCAGTGGGGTAAAATCTTTACTCATTTTATTAACCTAATTAAAACAAAGGAAAACGTTTTCGAGGCGACGGCCACGCAGATAGTTTTCCTACATAAATCCAAATTGATCAAAGGGGAAGAAGGTCACTAAATCACCCTCTTCCACCCGTGTTAAATCTTGTGGGAGCTCGACCAAGCCATCGGCTTCAAGTAATGAACTCAATATACCGGAGCCTTGCTTCGGATGATTCTTGACGCTCAGCGCACCATCAATTTCCAGCAACTGGGCCCGTGCATATTCGCAACGCCCGGCTCGTTTCTTCAGGGCAAAGGCTGCGGGCAGTTGATAGCTACGTGGCTCGGGCCACTGCTGACCTGACAATACGCAGAGCAATGGATATACAAAACGTAAAAAGCACACACCCGCCGCGACAGGATTGCCCGGTAGCGCCATAAAACGGGCGTCACCCAATTGTCCAAACGCCAGCGGTCTACCGGGTTTCATGGCCAATCGCCAGAAATTCAATGAACCTTCAGCCTTCAGTACATTGGCAATATGATCAGTATCGCCAGTAGATGCGCCGCCCGAAGTCATGATCACATCATGTGAGCTGGCCGCTTGTGTCAGGGCCTTGCATACAGTGTCATATTGATCAGGCAAAATACCCAGATCCGTTACCGCACAACCCATTGCCTGCAACCAACTGCGCAGCATATAACGATTCACATCATACACACTGTCTTCAGCCAACGGTTGACCCGGCTCAAGAACTTCATCGCCGGTAGAAAAAACCGCCACCCGCAACGGTTTGTATACTTGCAGTTGTGCATAACCAATGGCTGCCGCCATGCCAATACTTTGAGCGCGCAGACGTTCGCCAGACGAGAGTACGGTTTGACCATTGCTGACATCTTCACCACGAGGGCGCCAATTACCGCCGGGCTTTACACCTGCCGGGATGGTTACCTGTCCGTCAGCAACCTCGACATCTTCCTGCATGATGACCGTATCTGCACCATCGGGCATTTTAGCGCCAGTTAGAATACGCATCGCGGTACCTGGCGTTAACGCCTCAGCACTGGCATGACCAGCGCTTGATTGCCCAACCAGTGGTAACACGGTGGGCTGTCCGGCAGTTAAATCAGCGCCATTGACGGCATAACCATCAACCGCGGCATTATCAAAGCCGGGGATATCACGAGCGCTGACCAACGGTTCAGCCAGAATGCGTCCCGCGGCTTCAGACAACGGAATCTTTTCAACCTCAGCCACCGGCAAACCCGCCGACCTCAGTTGTGCCAGTGCTTCTGGCACCGGCAGCAATTTATTTGTGGGGGCAAAACAATCGTTAATCGTCATAACTAATAGTCGGAATTAATAGTCTCAGTTCAGGGGCTGTTTACAGGTCGAGATAATCACGGATATAAGCGGCAATGGCTTCAACATCATTCAAATCCAGCACTGGGCCGTCTACGTTTAAATCAGCCGCGTTAACAGGCGATTCAGCCGCTAAAGCAACGATATTATTGGCCTTATCATTGTTCATCGGTTTCAATGAAATCGACGGTCTGACCGCTTGGACTTTAGGGTGATTATCGCCTTTATAACCCTCTACCAACACCAGATCCAGATCGCTGAACTCTTTTAGTAATTCAGACAGAGGCTGCTCACCCTCATCCTGTAATTCATGCATTTTGGCCCAGCGTTTTTCGGAGGCAATCATCACTTCCTGCGCACCGGCTTCTCGATGGCGGTAGCTGTCAGTACCAGGCTGGTCTATATCAAAGCCGCAGTGCGCCCGCTTGATGGTTCCAACACGCAGCCCCTGGCTGACAAAATAGCTCACCAGCTTCACCATCAGGGTAGTTTTCCCCGAATTTTTCCAACCCGTCACACCAAATACTTTGTTCATTGCATCATCCTTCTACACAGATTGCTTGCGCTTCAAATCGCTGAAAGCGAGCGTCAAACAATTGCAACTTCACGTTTTATAAATTCATAGGCTTCTTCACAGCCTGGCTGCGTGAAAAATTCATTTACAGGCTGATGCGCCATTACTTGACCATCCTGGATATAAATGACTTCGTCAGCCAAACGTCGTGCCTGTGCCAAATTATGCGTACTCATTAATATCTGAACACCGGATTCATGCATGGCTTTTACATGAGCTTCTACATGATCACAGGCTGCCGGATCAAGACTGGCGGTAGGCTCATCCAGAAACAATATTTCTGGCTTTAGCGCCCAGGCTCTGGCAACTGCCAGGCGTTGTTGCTGACCGCCCGAAAGCACCGTTGCCATACGCTCTGACAAATGTTCCAAACCGGCCCATTGTAACGCCTGTTGGGCACGCTGTGCGCGCTCGGCTTTTGGATAATTGCGCAGCACGTACATGATATTTTCCAGCGCGGTACGTCGTAGCATGACCGGCTTCTGAAATACCATGGTTTGCACAGGACTAACTTGTTCATCACCCCAAGTAAGCTTGCCCCCTGTCGGCGCTAATAGGCCATGACAAAGCCGCAAAAACAGACTTTTACCTGCACCGTTAGGGCCTAACACCGCAGTAAAGGCGCCTTTAGTTAAGGTCAGGTTAATGCCCTTCAATAGCTCAGTGCCGTTGAGGGCAAGGCTTACATCCGTAAAACTAACGGCTACCGAAGTCTGATTGGTTGCGATCATTTAGCAGCACCCCGACTCGACCACTGACTCAGGCAATGCACCGCGGCATTGACTAGCAATGACAGGACTAGCAGCACCACACCTAATGCCATCGCCAGCTCAAGATTACCTTTACTGGTTTCAAGAGCAATGGCCGTGGTCATCACGCGCGTCAGGTGATCAATATTGCCACCGACAATCATCACAGCCCCAATCTCGGCAATAGCACGACCAAAACCGGCCAGCACCACCGTAGTTAATGCGGCACGCGTTTCCCAGAACAGTGTCGGTAAGGCTTGCAGTTTACCAATATTGAACGAGCGTAATTGCTCACCAATCCGCTCCCACTCCAATTGTAAATGCTGGCGACTGAGCGCAACGACAATGGGGGTAATCAACACAATTTGTGCAATCACCATAGCCGTTGGCGTAAATAACAGACCAAATACGCCCAAAGGGCCTGAGCGCGATACCAGAAGATAAACAAACAGCCCCACCACAACCGGCGGCAGGCTCATCGCTGTATTCATGGTAATGGTGATGGCGTGATGGCCACGAAAACGTTTTACTGCGAGCAAGGCGCCCAGCGGTAACCCCAAAATAGTGGATATCAAAACAGCAGTCAGACTAACCTGCAAAGACAGGCCAATAATTTCCCACAGGTCGCCGCCCCATTGGAAGATCAGCATAAGCGCAGCAGTAAAAGATTGGGGTTCAGTCATGGTCAGTTAGTAATGATCAGGTTTTTGCTAACAGCGCTTCGGCCGCCTGCAGATCTTCCGGGCGGTTGATGTTAAAAAAGGGATCAAAGGGGGCAGTAGAAAAATCGACCTGACTGCATTTGTAACGGTCAGTCCAACGCAAAATTTTACGCATGTCCTCATCAACGACCGCTTTATGTAAATCATCCAGCAGCGACACAGACCAGAGGCCAAACACCGGGTGATTTTGGCCATCACTAACCGCACAGGCCAGCGGAGCGTTTTCATCTTCAGCGTGCTTCAACATGCGAGCAACAAAATCCTGCGGAAAAAATGGTGTATCACTGGCAAAACTCACCAGCCACTCGCATTCAGGAGCGTTATCACGCACCCAATGCATGCCGGTCAAAATACCGGCCAGGGGACCCGCAAAATCTGGCACCACATCAGCGGCAACCGGTAAGCCGTATTCAGAAAAACGAGCGGGATCGCCATTGGCGTTAAGTACCAAGGTGTCGACCTGTGAGCCAGCGCGTTCAATGACACGATCCAGCAGCGGCTTATCACCTAGGGTCAGCAGGCTTTTATCACCACCGCCCATACGTCGGGCCAATCCGCCCGCCAGAATGACACCGGCTACTTTTTTTCTAGAGGTATCAGTCATCATGCGCCTTGCGAGACATTCTTTTTGGCTCATCGGCAACCTTGGAATGATCGGCATCGTAGATAATACGCTCATGCCCGGACAGCACGGTGAAACGTTTGCCCTTAGCGCGGCCTAACAGGGTCAAATTCGCCTGACGAGCCAACTGTACACCCCAGGCGGTATAACCCGAACGTGACATCAAGATAGGAATACCCATCTGCACCGTTTTCAACACCATTTCCGAAGTTAAACGGCCGGTGGTAAAGAAGGTTTTGTTGTCGGGTTTGATGTCGTTAAGGTACATGTAACCCGCGACTTTATCGACCGCGTTATGACGACCTACATCTTCCATATATATCAGCGGTTTGTCTTCTTCACACAACACACAGCCATGAATAGCACCGGATTTCAGATACAGGCTGGGCTGGTGATTAATCTTGGAGAATAAGTTGTAAAGCCAAGAGGTTCTCAGCACCGTATCGGTCGGTAACTTGATCGACTTAAAGCTCTCCATAATATCGGCAAAAATCGTGCCCTGCGCGCAACCTGAAGTACGGATTTTCTTTTGCAGCTTGTGCTCGTAATTGGACTCTTCCTTGGTGCGCACCACTACCACATCAAGGTCTTCGTCATACTCAATATCAGTAACTTCGTCTTCCGGTTTGAGCATATTCTGGTTGAGCAGAAAACCGATCGCGAGTTCACGTGGGTGATCACCCACCGTCATCATGGTCACCACTTCACGGCTGTTAAGATACAGCGTCAGTGGGCGTTCAATAATGACATCAAGTTCGACCTCATCACCATTATGGTCATAGCCTGATACTCGATCAGTCAGACGAGGATCCTCAGGATCAGGTGAAACTTGAAACTCTTCTATTGCCACAGATAACTCCAATTATATTCTCAAAACGGTCTTACAAATTGCTTGAGAGCATATAAGTAAAAACGGGCTAAAGAAAGGATCTTGATCAAGTCAAATATCTAACAAAGCCCAATAAAAATGTATTTCTACACGCTATTCATCAGACAGAAAAAACAAACCCCGCAGAAGCGGGGTTTGTTTAAATCTCAAAAGTCATTATTTCAAGGCTGACCTAAACGACCTGCCTCTTAACCATTAAATGGTATTAAACAACTTTTTCAATTTTCGCTGCACAGAACTTGAATTCCGGAATTTTACCGAATGGATCAAGTGCGGCGTTGGTCAGCATGTTGGCTGCGCCTTCCGAGAAACAGAATGGCATGAACAGACAGCCATCAGCAATTTCAGGAAGAACACGTGCGTAACACTCAACTTCACCACGACGTGTCGCGATACGAACCATATCACCGGCTTCAATGCCCAGTTTGATAGCATCGTTCGGGCTAACCGAAACGAATGCAGCTGGTTCCAGATCATCCAGTGTTGCTGAACGACGTGTCATGGAACCTGTGTGCCAGTGCTCCAGTACACGACCGGTAGACAGAATCATTGGGTAGTCTGCATCTGGCTCTTCATCTGGAGAAACCAGACCGGCAGGAACCAGTGTCGCTTTACCTGTTGCTGTTGGGAAGCCATCAGTGAATACCACGTCCTGACCCGGTTGATCCGGCGCATGACATGGGTACGTCACTGAGTTTTCGCGTGATACACGTTCCCAAGTGATGTTATTCAAAGAAGGCATAGCCAGCTTCATTTCGTTGAATACGTCTTCCTGGCTCTCGTAAGTCCAGTCCAGACCCATACGTTTAGCAACTTCCTGAATTAACCACCAATCCTGACG
>Ga0105356_10005077_pt1 | contig 12608 bp, 10 predicted proteins | sample GOMGulsemesocosm_3_FD_83502 | JGI IMG/M metagenome (GOLD analysis project Ga0105356, IMG submission 83502) | Methane-oxidizing microbial communities from mesocosms in the Gulf of Mexico - GOM9D Gulf of Mexico | ecosystem: Environmental > Aquatic > Marine > Cold seeps | place: Gulf of Mexico...
ATTTTGCTAAATCAATACCGTAGGTCACTACAACTTTATTATCAGACATAATATATCTCCTAATAAGTTTGATTCTCGCTCAGTGTGAAGGAAGGAGCGGACCATGTCATTAGTGGTAAAGCCCTCTGCGCGTCAAGCAGTTGCCAGAGAGCTGATCTACTCACATAAATTGAGCGAGCGAAGCGCATGCCGACTTGTCAATGTCAGTCGTTCAGGCTATCGCTATCAGCCTCGTGAGAACGCTGATGGCGTGGTTCGAAAACACCTTAAAGAACTGGCAGCGGAATATCCTCGATACGGCTATTTGATGCTGCATAGCTTGCTGAAGACCGAAGGCCTTGTGATCAATAGGAAGCGAACATACCGGCTGTATACAGAAGAATCGCATCAAGTACGGACTAAGAAGCGAAAGAAGCTACAGCGGCCTCTACTGCCGATTGAAGTGCCGATGAATACAAACAAACGGTAGTCGATGGATTTTGTAGCCGATCAATTGAGTAATGGTCGACGATTCAGAATCTTAAATATTATCGACGGATTCTCCAGAGAGGTAGTTGGCCAACTGGTGTCCACATCGATTTCTGGTCAGCAGGTGGCTCGGTTTTTCGAGGAAGTAGCCGAAAGGCATTCACTCCCTCGTCATGTGGTTTGTGACAATGGCACAGAATCTACCAGTAATGCGACGTTCTTCTGGAGCAAGGAAACGGACGTAAAGCTAAGTTTTATACAACCTGGAAAACCGACTCAAAACGCATTCTGCGAATGTTTGAACGGCAAGTTTAGAAATGAATGTCCAAATCAACACTGGTTCCGAACGCTGGATGAGGCTCGATACGAAATCAATTTGTGGCGCGAGCACTACAACACCCTTCGGCCGCACAGTTCACTTGGCTATCAATCACCAGTGGATTTCGCGAGGAAAGCAGCGTAAGTTTTATCGGGGATCTCATTGATTCCATGATGTTAATCTGGGGGAAAAGTCAGATCGAATTATTGAGTGGAAAGGGAAACCCAGACAAATCTGTTGTGATAATGGACCCGTGTACATCAGTGGTTTATTGGCCTCCAGAGCAGAGAAGCGCCGGATCAGCCTGCTGTTTATTCAACCACAATCCTAAATGAAAAGTCTACATTGAATGTTACAATCGCCCGGTAAGATACGATTAGTTGAGTCGCTATCTGTTTACAAAAATTGAAGAGGTTCAGAATATGCGGCGTGTTGACTCTGGACTTACAATCATGAAAGATCGGCTATGGCACTAATAAGCTTTACACCAGAGCGGAAATTGGCGCTAGCAGCATAGCTCTCTACTTTTAACTTCGGTTATTAACGGGGGGGACTAGTTTTGGACTTGCCAGGCGGAATAAACCTTAGCTTTACGTTAGGGTGTTTATCCTAGAAAAACATCGCCTTGCTGGAAAAACTCTGCCCCGACATCACAAACAATGTGCAACGTAAATCGTGTATTTCTGCTAAAAGATCGAGAAATCGGTCAACGTGTTGCCTTTATATTGATCTGGATACCAGTTAAGCCACAACTATTCTCAGGTACTCGTCGACAATATTTAAGATATCGTATTGACGACCATTAGAAACTCTACCTGTAAGCGAGAGCGCTGTAGATTCTTCCGCCTTTGGGCGGGCACTTGCAAGAGCCACCTCGGTATAAAGCCGGTAGGTTCCCTCTCAATTTACTACCAAGTCTTCCGTCCTCATTAGCTCATGCAACATCGGGTATCCATAACGCTAGTATTTTGGTGCAGCTCTCCGGGCCTTCGTCGGTTCTCCTCATCCGGCTGCCTTTTGCGCTAACACACGAAACCCCGAACGACACCCACCAAGTGGCAACCGTTACGCCCACTAATACCGCCTATATCGATCAGCTCCTTGGCTACTGCTTTACGCGCAGAGGGCTTTAACCCCTTTTGTGAGACGCATAGCCTCATAGACTCTAAGTCCTACATACTTGCTTCGCTAGTTGTTGAACGTGCTGCCGGATATCCCCAGCTTGCGACAAATGTCATCAACCTTTGACGATGCCTCACGCTCCTTTAAAGATTTGATGATTTGTTCTTCTGAATACTGTTTCTCTATGTAAAGGTCTCCGTACCACTAGGTTGGTTGGAAGTCTCATCAATTTCATGGCTCGGATTTCGTGAAATAAATCACTCTAACTATCAGTTTAATGCCGAATGGAATTCCTAATGGTTTACGTTGAAACGCAGCTATCAAGCCTGTTTTGACGGCATAGGAATATCGATTCCGTATAGATTCAATTCGGCATAAATTGCTAAAGCGAATGGCAAAGAGCGACACGGATACATGACACACATCTATACAAAACTTCCCCGGGGCCCCTCAGTCGAATACATCAAAGCGCTGCTGCCTTGGAAAGGTGAGCTCAGTAGCAACATCTGAATCTTCCCGATTTTACGACCTACTATAGCCTAGCGGACTATTGAAGCCTGTCGTTAAAAGATCGCTTACAAAAGACCTGCAGGTATCTCTAATCCTTGATAACATTGTAGATATTTACAATAGCCATATTGCAACGGATAAGCCCAGAATCCAAGTATTTTTCTGATCGACTAATTGACTCAGTTACCTTCAACGATTTGTCATGCCAACCCATCGAAGCTGTCGGATTGAATGACCACTCCAACTCTATTCCTTCTAGGAAATCCTCCCCTACCACTTCAAAGGCGAGGAAAAGTGCGTGCACGGAAAACCACGTAGAGAACATATTGGCTTCTCCAGGGGGGGTTCGAGTTTCTTCCATTCCCATGTGAACAAAACCGTGGCCCAGCCGATCTTCAAAACCGCCACTTTCTTTCCAACGCCTTAAAACGGCAGATGCGCCTCTTCTGAGGCTTCTGCGTATTTCTCTTCTTCTATAATTGTGCCTTTTATAAACATTGACCAGCACATCTATAGCATCGATATCCTGGCATGTTCCTCCTCCTTGGTATTTAGAATAGCCACCATCCATATGCTGGAGCGAAAGTACCGTATCTACTAATCTACCCGAACTAGTAACCGTATGGTGTTGTTGAAAGTAAAGCAGTAGCTGATGATAACCGCCATAAAGCGCAGCATACGTATCACTAAATCCATTTGTCCCCCACAAGCCGGTCCTAGGATCTACATTTTCATCAAGCCAAGCAAACCATGTATCTAATGCTTTTTTATATCGCAAGTCATTAGTTTCATTAAACTGCCACAATAATAATTGACCGACAAACAATAAGTTATTCCCTTCCAACCATGCGCTAGTTAGGTCTCTTTTAGACAACCACGCAACAAGAAAATTTTGGTCAGCATATCGTTCGACGAATTGTAGGTCGAAATCGGGTTTGACACCCAGAATGTCTAAAGTTGGCAAGACATGACATGCAAAATGTAACAGCAAATGCTCCTTGTCGTGATCTGCGCTGGATAGATCACCGACCATTATTTCCGGAGCAAGAAAATAACCGGTATCTTCTTCTTGAAAAGAAGTTAAAAATCGCCCCCAGTCAGATTTTTCTTGTTTAGAAAATTGGTCAAGTTCATTACAGTAATGCAAAGTCATCGCAGCAAAACAGGAAGAGTATAATGTGACTCCACCCCTTTTCGACATTTTGAATTCGTAGCCATCACCCACTCTATTGTCAAGAACATAGGCAGAGGTCTTACGTTTAAACTCAGAAAGAGAGATTTTTTTCATTATTATTTTCGCAAGTTTTTTATTGTAGATAGAATAATTGCCGGAAGAAAAGACAGTAAGTATCGTGTGCGGTCACTTAATGTCAACGCCCCCAAACTACGGGCGCTTGAGAATGAAGACCGAGACAAGAGATACTCCCCTTGGAAAAAGAAAGTTCGGCCGTAAGAAGAGTACAAAAAGAACTTACGTACAGATATAGCCGTGCTTAGTTCTGGCTTAATAGCTTCTGCTGTATCCATACAACCAATCATACCTCTCAACCGACGCTCAAAATTTTTATGGCGGTTACTTTCATGTACTCGATATTGTATAAGATTTTCAGCTACAACTGCTATTGCATATTTGCTGGAAATTCTGAACCAATATTGGTAATCCTGACAATTAGCAAACGTATCTGATTCGTCAAATCCACCAATATCCGAAAAAACAACAGTTCTCATTAGTACTGACGATGTCACTATAAAGTTTGCATCTACCAATTTTCGAAATACATCGCCTGAGGGATACTCTTTTTGTGATGGCTGGTCGACCAAAGCTACACCGTCCGTGTCGATCCATTTTCGAGCAGAATAGACGAGTGAAATTCCGTCTCGCATTTGATTCATTTGCTTGGCCAGTTTCTCAGGCATCCAAAGGTCATCGGCATCAAGGAAAGCAATATACTCACCAGTCGCTGCTTCCATTCCCAAATTACGTGCTTTTGCAGGGCCTCCATTTTTAGTGCGAATTATGTTAAGAGGAACACCAATTGCCTCTATTAGTGCAACAGAATTATCGATTGATCCATCATCCACAACAATAATTTCGATATCTCCGTAGGTCTGATTCAAAACTGAAGTTATACTGGCCACGATATATTTTTCGTCATTGTAAACAGGAATGACTACGCTTATTTTTACCATTCTTTACTCTCTTTACAAGGATTTATGAAGCATGTTGAAATGTTTATTGCCCAACTTTTCTTCCTTTCAATTTCGTTAGCACCCACTCTATTTCTCTCCTTTCGAAGAGAACGAAAGTAGCGAAGAACAATACTAGACCCAACACAATTAGTAGCAAAAATAGCTCCAAGTCTATCTGTAGAGATTTAAGATCAATGTGCAAATTAATGAAGTAAAAGGTTAATAATCCAACCAGTAGATATACTCCCATTCTCAGTAACTCTTCCAACTTTATGAACGGAAATATTTGGTGTGCGCAATAAGGGATAATTACCAAGCGACTAATAAACAACGGAATTGTTAGTGCTAACGGAGCACCATAGACACCTATCTGCGGTATTAGATAGATGCTTAGTATTGCCGCCATTACAATCTCCAGAATTGAACATTTGGCGGCGAGTGAATGCTGATTGATCGTTAATAATAGACTTTGGACCGGCGAGCTTATATATACCGAAAACCGACCTATAGATAATATGATTAAACAAATAGCAGCATCACCTACAGGAAATTCTGCGCCCATCCAAAGTCGAATAAGGGGGTACCCAAAAATCAGAAAACCCAAAATGAAAACAATGGCCAAATAAAAATCTATTTTTATAGCTGAGATTACCGATTTTCCTAGTTTTTCAGTTTCTTTCCTAGCATACATTTCTGTGAATATAGGCCCAGTAATACCAGTGGCTTGGCTAAGCATTTGTATCGCATATTCCGTCAAACGTACAGCGACATAGTAGGTGGTAATAACTGAATTCTGTAGAAAATAGGCGATAAACCAAATGTCCATTTTATTTCTGAATAACGAGCTCAAATCTATAACAAACACCCACTTACTGAACTGGAATATATCTCTCAGAGTTCCTAAATTAACCGTGTCGGAAGTAAAAGATATTTCCTTGAATGTCATCTTTGCCAGCCGAACAAACATGAACGTACTGGCGATTCCTGTTGACAGGGTTATAACAGCCATTGAAATTAACCCAAAACCATTGCTTAAGAAAACATAGATAAGAAATGCATCTAGTAGGCTTTTTATTAAACGTATTTTCGCTACATAGTCATAGCGCATATAGGCACTAATAACACCGGGGAAAGCTTTAGATGGGAATTCAATAGCGAAAGCAAGTCCTGTAATTACCAATATCACCTGCGCTAGCTCAACATTACTTGATACTTCCATCATGTTCGGTACAAACACCGAAGAAACAACGACCGCAATGATTAGAATGAAAACTCCTAATCCGCTGTAAATGAGAAGTGAAGTATTAATTATTTGATTTGCCTTCAAATACTCTCCCTCGTGGATATACTTTGCTACAAAACGAGTTACAGCCTGAGACATGCCCAGATCCATCAAATAGAAAGAGCCAACAAAACTGCCAATCAGGACCCAAAGGCCGTACATCTGCGACCCTAGCGTATGGATCAAAAATGGCATAAGTAGGAACCCAATTAAGATACTTACAGAAGTTTGTACGACTCGAAAAAATGAGCTTTTCAGGACGAGATTAAATCTATTTTGCACTTGGGGGTCTCGGCTTTAGTTTGTTTTTAGCAAGTTGATACGTACTATGAATTCGGTTTAGCCATCTAGGCTCAAGAAAGAAGGAACCTAAATTTATCGTCTTATTTGATATATTGGCCTTGTAGTTTGTTGATCTTCCAGTCCCCGCCAAAAAATCATAGGTCAAAGATTGACTCAATGCCCGCTCAATGCTGTAACCCAGATGTATCGAACCAAGAGCGATATTTCCACGTTTCTTTTCACAGAAGCCAGATTGCAGGTTATAACGTCTTCCGTTTAACTCAATATCGAAAATAAGAGAGATAATATCCCCCTCAAGCATTAGTGCTTGGAGATGGACGATCCCCTGCTCATCTGAAAATCCACCGAGAAAACCCTCTAGAAAGGATTGAGAGTCATTAGAATAACAAGGCCTCCCCCACCTAGTAATATGAAATTCGTTAAGTAGCTTGCAGAAGACAGGAAATTCCTTAACACCATATTCTCTAAAATCTATAGTCCCCCGCTTGGCCAAGCGCTGCCTGCCCTTGAAATATTGATTTCGAGTTGACTTACTAATTCGCTGTTTAAATTCCTCGCAACTAATACCACCAACCGAATAGGCCATATCGCTACTTTCACGCCGAATACTCTTTGAGCTACATTTCCCTAGACAATGTATCTGCGCTTCATCTTTTCCGCCCAAGACTACGTCAGGAATATAGACTTGAGTCCAATCCAGCTTTCCTAGCTCCTTGGAAAGATAATCAATTGATCCAGCCATCCTTTGGAGATGACTCAGAGAATTGTACTCGGATCTTGGAGATAGAGCTGGTCCATAAGCGGTTCCAGGCAAAAACAATACTTGACTTGGTATGATGCCTTTTATCATTTTCTTAGCCAGAACAATTTTTTCGCAAGCCTTTCCTGCACCCCCTAAATCAATAATTTTTAGACGGTCATCATCCCCCCAAGTCTCTAGCCAAGAGTCAATCCATGCAGCAGTTTGAAAAGGATTTGAGTTTCTAGAAATATGTTCTGGCGTATTGATACCATCCAAATCCTTCATGCCATCGCTCATCTTGACATGCGAAATCGAGAAATATCAAGGTCGCTATGCTCGAAAAGTACTTCCTTCATCGTGGTGAAAGCAAATTCTTTAACAAAACGTTCAAATCTATTTCTACACAAACTTAAGTTATTATAGTGTCTGAACTTGGATAGAAAAGACAGCCCTTCTACTGAGGGTTGCCCTGGATCAATTTCCCAAGGGTGTAGATAGAACGTAGCCGGAACAGCTTCTTTCTTTAAAAAACTATCCCAAAGTACTTTTGTAAGCCAATATGGAAACAGCCGAAAATATCCGCCTCCCGCAATTGGGATTCTGTAGCCTATGAAGTCTATGCTCGTCAAACTAAATTCAATAATTTCATTGCCGTTTGGCGTCTTTAGAATATGCGGATGGGGATTGGCGTCAGGCATCCCGTAGCGATCGTGCTTAACTGGAAATAAAGAGGAGTCATAAAGAAAATCCAATTCGCACAAGATATCCAATGCCCAACTGGACTTTGGTGTGATGGAATAACTGGCGGCTCGATATCCTTCAACTTTCTTTCCGGTTATTGCCTCCAGTATCTCTTTACTTTTTCGTGTCTCTTCACGGAAAATATCCGGTGTTTGGTTATAGATAAGTTGGTGAGAGTAACCATGTGATGCAATTTCATGTCCTTCTGCATCAATTTTTTTAATTAAATCTGGGTATCGTTCAGCAATCCAACCAAGAACAAAAAACGTCGCTTTTACGTCATGCTCAGAGAATATCTCCAGCAAATCTTCAGTATTTCTCTCCACCCGGCTAGGAATTCGGTCCCAATCTTCAGGGCTGATTTTTTCCGCCAACGCCGAAACTTGAAAATAGTCTTCGACATCTATGGTCATTGCATTCGTGATCACGATAGGTCCTTAAAAACGGTAGGAAATGCTAGCACCTGCCACATTTTCATTATATTGCTTTTCAGAGTCTCCAGAACTTCGTGTCTCTGACTCTGCAAATAACTTAGCTGAAAGTGCTTCATTAAACGCATAATTTATTGATGCTGTTATATTTTCTACTTCGTAATCCATCGATTCTGAAGCGCTTTCAAATTTCTGCTCTTCCATCTTCCAGCGCAGATTCAGCGTTAGTGCTCTATTCATGGCATACGAAAATTTGAATGTATAAGCGATTTCGTCTCTATTATTTACCGCCTCTTTTTTGTACTCTTCACTTTTAAAACCCGCACCAAGGCCGAATGTGCAACGTGAACACAATGCTTTAGTTTCCCAGCTGACTTCAGTGCTTAGCAGCTCAAGTACGCCCTGCGCGTCAGCTGCTCCGGAGGCATTGCTCAACAACGACCCTAAAGGATTAGTGTTGCCATCCCCTTGTGATGCGTCGGTGATAACCTGGCTTGTTGTAAGCTCTACATGGTTGTTCGTGGTCTTGTAGATTAAGTTGACTCTGTATTGCAACCCTCCAAGATCATCGCCGCCATTCACAGACGCTTTATTATACCCAAACTGAATTTGATAACTGAGCAGGCGTAATTTGGCAGCGTAGCTTAGGTTATAAAGTTCATAATCATATTCACCATTTAGACTGTCTTCAAATTCAATATTCGCACCCTGTGCGATAAGACCAAACTGCGATACCGCTGAGAGTCTGTGAATCCAGCTGAGACTGGCGCCTTTAGATTCGGAGCCTCTAGAACCATCATCTTGATAGGTGAATTTCGAAAAATTGCCGGCAACCCTCACCGAGTCTAGACCCGTGACGTTCCAATTAAGACGGGGACTTGCGCTCAGCATGTCCCGCTCGTCCGTGTTTTCTAACAGATCCAGATCATCCGGGTTATTTAGAATGGTTTTTCTGGAGTGTTTTGCAACAAAGCTCATCAAATCAGAAGACTTGCCAATCGATAAGCTTGATTCGCCTTCGAGGGTACTCTTGTTGTTCTGGGAATCTTCAGCAAACTGTTTTTCCTCAGCGCGATAATCCATGTCTGCCTTAAAGAAATCACCCTGAACGCGACCATTTAGATCCAATTTATAAGTGTCTTGTCGCTCATCAAGTTCATCAAAGGGTGCTTTTAAAGTATTGTCAGAGAATTCGGTTTGAAACGAAATTGTGCCACCGAATTCGCCTGGCTTTGTTGAATCGTCTTCATTCAAGTCACCAATTTGCGCCTGGGAAGATGCACTAACAAGCAAAAAGAAAATGAGATTAAAATTAAAAGATAACTTTATTAGACTTGTCATTGTCAGCAACTTGTTTAGTTATTAAAAATTAGCCCTGCAAACTTTTCTCTACCCAAGGCATCAATACCTGCCATCACCTGGTCCATTACCACCTGCCCAGAAGGCACCACCAAAACCGAGGCATCGCAATGCTGTGACAGCACCCGCGCCTCAATTGATTTGCTGGCAGAGGGAGTATCAATCACAACAAAACGATCTTTGTAACGGCTGCGAACTTCGCGAATAAACTGCTGCATGCGTCTTGAACTAAAATATTCGACGGCGCGTTCTTTTGAGTTCCCTACCGGCACCATTCGGAGCTTGTGAATGCCGGTGGCATAGATAATGTCTTCAATTTTTATCGCGTCATTCGCTAGATAGTCCGTAATACCATATTCTGGCGTAATTGGCAGTAAATCGTCACTGGTTGATTCGTCGAGATTACAATCGATATAGAGGGCTGTTTTCCCCTCGTCCATAGCAAACGCGGCAGCCATATTCAGTGCCGAGAAACTGGCACCACCTTTATGGCCAACTGATGTCACCAATACAACCAAGTTTTTTTCATGCGCATCAGCAACAATTTTGGTGCGGATTTCGCGGAAAGCATTGAGAACTTCCCGTTGCTGCATACCAGGGTAGATGATTTTGCGATCTTGTAGTTCGGCATTACTCCAAAGCAGAATCTGATTCATGTCATTGATAGAATCATCAACGCCTGATGACTCCATGAAATCTGGCGCAACACGGGTTACTTTCCTTAACGGTTCTTCTTTCAAAACTCGAATCCTTCTATAGGCTACCGGTTAATCTTCCGGCCACAAGCGACCCATAAATAGTCATGCCTATGGTGCAAACTATCGCCAACACTATTACGTCTGCCCGTAGTAGGCGCGAAGTAAAAGGCGTATTTACATGAGGCACAATACCGAGAATTTGAATTTCCTCGGGCAGTTCACTCGCCAGCAATGAAGCTGAACGCAAACGCGGATCAACAAATACATAGGCGCCCACTAAACCCACCGGCACTAACAAACCCAAAAGCGGCCCAATGAGTGCAAAGTGAAAAAACTGTAGACCAGTGGAAAATAGCGGAAAAATCGCCGGCTCCTGTATTTTGTAACTGACGCCCTGGCCTTCAATATCCAAAGTCATTGATAGCCTGGCGCTTTCTTTCCGGCCAAGCATTTCTTCATAAACTTGCTTAATAACGTCGTAATCACGTGTTAAATCAGACGACTCCGCCTGCCGCTCGGCAACACGCGCTGAACGTGAAAACTCTTCTTTTAGCAGGTTTTCAAGATAAACCAAACGGCGTCTTTCAGTGGACGTCTGGAGAGAGGTTTCGGCCAATTTTTGACGGAGTTGGTCGTAGAGGGGGTTCAGGTCATTGTCGGCGCCACTACTCACCACCGCTTCGCCGTCGCTCACGGTAACAATCTCTCGCTGCAGATCGTCTACACGCGCCTTAAGCGCAAGCACATCGGGGTATGAGTCGGTATAACTTAGCCGCAATTGGTCTAACTGCGCCTTTAGGGTAGATAGGCGCGCCTTGTACTCGTCAACCCTATTTTTTTTAAGTAAATATTTCGATTCATCATTGAGCTGTGATTGAATTTGTCTAATTTCGTTGTTGTGCTCAGCGAGGGTTAATTTAAGCTCGCCAATGGAATTTCGTAGATTTGAGATACGGGATGCAACTGACCTCTCGTTGCCGTCAAGGTTAGATGCTTTGAAATCTTTTAGGTTGCGCTCAGCAAGCTCTAGCTGGCCCTTGTATGTTTGCACTTGTGCATCAATAAACTTAAACGCACCGTAACTTTCTTCTCGTTTTTGTCGAGCTGAATCTTCAATAAATACATTCACCAAGGCGTTCAATACTTCGAAAGATTTGTCGGGCAGCTCATTCTCATACTCAATGCGGAAATAGTTCTTTGTTTCACTTACTACATATGTTTTGGCCCGCAAACCATTAATAATTTTTTCCTTCTGATCACTAGTGGTCATGTCGTCAATTAGTTGAGCCTTTTTAGCAACCTCTTCCATAATACGACGGGTATAAATAACTTCTCGGGCACGCTCAGATCTGTCCATTGTTGTCATTACAGCGCGACCTTTAAGCAAGGGCTGAATAATGTTAGACACATCTGCATAGAGCAATGTGCTGGTCACATAGCTTTTAGGCCAAAAAAAACCAAGTGCCAATACAGCGAAACTGACCGCCATAAACACCATGGTAGCCGTTGTTTTGAAATTGATCACTTCACGAATAGCCGCGCGAAGTAAATCGTTATAGTAGTTCATAAGCGACGTTTACCTGTTAATTAAAAGCTACGTTCAGGCACCGTCACGATGTCAGAAGGAATCAGAGGATAGTTTGAGTCGAGTTTTCCCTTATTGAGGATATCGTCGAGGTATATTGGATAGGTCTCGACGGTACCGTTGACCTTACGGTATAGCTTAGCTTTATTGGGCGATGCAAATTCGTTCAGCCCTCCGCCCAGTAAAACGAGATCTAGCACTGTCATACCATTGCGGTAAGGAGCGCTTTGCTGGCTTTGCACCGCACCCACAATTCTCACGCGATGCTGAAAATCTGAACTGGCGGGATTGCTTACAATAACCGTAACCTGCGGACCTTTTACGTAGGCTTCAAGCGCTTTAACAATGGACGCAGACAACTGTTCGGGGGTTAGCCCCGCCGCCGCGACATCGCCAACCAGTGGAATAGAGATTTTTCCGTCAGGACGAACCGGCACTGTAACCGACAAATCGGCATTTTTCCAAACGGTTACGTTTAGTTGATCGCCAACCCCCAAATTGTACTGCTCAAGTAAACCTATATCACCCATTGCAGGTTGTTCTTTGACTGTATTCGTGCCGCAACCCACAAGCGTTACAGTGGCAATGAGAAATGCCATTATCCAGAGCTTCATGTCTTTTCCTTGTTTTGAAATTAGTGAACACCTTTACCTAACAAAACGACTTCCACTGTTTGGATAAAGATCAATACATCCATGAGGAAGCTATGGTTTTTCGTATAGTAGAGATCATACCGGAGCTTGTTCGCTGCGTCTTCAACTGAAGCGCCATAGGGGTATTTAAGTTGGGCCCAGCCCATAAGCCCTGGTTTCACCCGGTGACGGATCTGGTAAAAGGGAATTTGATTGGTCAGCTCTG
>Ga0105356_10005081_pt1 | contig 12602 bp, 11 predicted proteins | sample GOMGulsemesocosm_3_FD_83502 | JGI IMG/M metagenome (GOLD analysis project Ga0105356, IMG submission 83502) | Methane-oxidizing microbial communities from mesocosms in the Gulf of Mexico - GOM9D Gulf of Mexico | ecosystem: Environmental > Aquatic > Marine > Cold seeps | place: Gulf of Mexico...
CGAATGGTAAAATGCTCTTTTTGCTGTTCTGTTCTAAAAAAAACAAATCCCCAATGATAGGTGTCTATACTAACACTTACTTTAGGATGTTGTTTGATGACCTCCCATGCTTCGGTTTTAGATTTCGATGTATGAATGGCATCAAAAATGAAAACGGTATCGTTATGTGTTGTAGGGAGAAGTGCTTCAAAAGACTTTAATGTTTCAACTTTATTATGGTTGTCATCAAAGAATACAAAATCGTAAGTATTTGATTTTAGACCTTCAGTTATTTTAGGAATATTACCGTTAATAACTTCAATATTGTCTAAATGTTGTTGTTTGAAACTAGCGTTCAAAAATGCTGAGATGTTTGGGCAACCCCCTATAGCAGTAATTTGTCCTTGGGGGTTTCCAAGGCTCATTGCTTGTGAGCGAACACCAAGCGAAGTTCCAAGTTCCAGAATTGAATTACATTCTAAATAGTTAACAAGCCTGAATAATAATTTTGTTCGAGATTTTGAAGCGCTAATAGTTTTCGCGATATGTGAAATTACCTGTGTCTGTTGCTTTGTGATACTTGATTCAGCCTCTATCTCTGTATTTGCAATGGTGCTTTTGTTTTTTAGAAGCTCTTTACGATAATTTTCAATTTTGGTATACTCCTGATACTTTTTTTTATCATAGAAACACTTAGTCACTAAATTATAAACAAATGGAGAATGCACACCATGCTGATTGGTAGACCTAAAAAGAAATTTAAAGTATTGTTTTATTCGATAAATCATAAATTAAGTTCCGTATTTTAATCAGTTATAAGCTTTTTTAATAGTCAACTGATAACTACGTTTACCCTTCCAATTTTTCAAGTAACTCTAGCCAACGTAATTCTTTTTCTTCGATGTTGTCAATCATTAATTGCAGCTTCGCTGAAAGTTCAGAGATTTGCTCTTGTGATAAGGTTTCGTCCAAGAATTTAGCCTCTAATTCTTTTTTGTCGTGCTCTAAGGATTTTAGTTTACTCTCAATATTATTAAGTTCCTTTTGTTCATTATAAGTCAACGGATTGTTGCTCTCTTTTTTCCACTGTTTTTTATCTGAGTTTTTCTCAGAATCAACCTTAACTTTTGGAGAACTATCTTCATAAGTCCTGAAGTCACTATAATTACCTGGGAAATCATCAATAACACCTTGACCTCTAAATACAAATAAGTGATCTACTATTTTGTCCATAAAATAACGATCATGCGTCACTACCAGTAAGCACCCTGGGAAATCTAATAAGAAGTTTTCAAGGACATTTAAGGTTACAATGTCCAAATCGTTTGTGGGCTCATCGAGAATTAAAAAATTAGGATTCTGAATAAGAACGGTACATAAATAAAGACGTTTACGTTCTCCTCCACTTAGTTTTTCAACAAAATCGTATTGTTTTTTACGGTCAAATAAAAAGCGTTCTAGTAATTGTTGAGCACTAATTTGTCGTCCCTTTTTTAATGGAATATAATCTCCAAATTCCCGAACAACATCGATAACTTTTTGATCTGGTTTTACGACTATCCCTTTTTGAGTATAGTATCCAAATTTTACAGTCTCTCCAAGAATTATTTTTCCAGAATCTGGTTGAAGGCTATTGGTTAATAAGTTAAGAAAAGTAGATTTTCCTGTACCGTTTTTTCCAATGATTCCAATACGTTCTCCTTTTTGAAAGACATAGTCGAATTTATTTAGCATAACATTCTCATCAAAGGCTTTGCTTACATGATGCAACTCAAGGATCTTACTTCCCAAGCGTTCCATGTTAATTTCTAACTGAATGATATGGTCTTGTCTGCGTTTATGTGCACGTTCCTTGATGTCAAAGAAATCATCAATTCTCGATTTAGATTTAGTTGTACGTGCTTTTGGTTGTCGGCGCATCCAGTCTAACTCTTTCTTGTAAAGTTGTTTTGATTTATTGGTTTCAACAGCTTCACGTTCAATACGTGCTTCTTTTTTATTTAAATAGTAAGAATAGTTGCCTTTATAGTTGAAAATTTCACCTTGATCCAACTCAATAATTTCATTACAAACACGCTCCAAAAAATAGCGGTCGTGAGTGATCATGAATAATGTGATGTTTTCTTTTGCAAAAAAGGCTTCTAACCATTCAATCATTTCAAGATCCAAATGGTTGGTAGGTTCATCAAGGATTAATAATTCGGGTTTATTAATTAAAGCATTTGCTAAGGCAAGACGCTTTTTTTGACCACCAGATAACAAACTTACTTTTTGGTCTAATACATTTAGTTTTAATTTAAAAAGAATTTGTTTGTATTGGGTTTCAAAATCCCAAGCATCGAAGCGTTCCATGTCTTCAAAGGCTTTTTGGTAGGCTTCAGAATCTTCAGGATTGTTTAGTGCATCATTGTAATTGTTAATTACATTTAGAATGGGATTGTCTGAATCAAATATAGTTTGCTCTATAGTTAAAGCATCATTTAGTTCCGGCTCTTGAGAAAGGTAAGATATTTTTAGCCCTTTTCTAAAAATTACTTGACCAGAGTCAGCTTCATCCATTCCTGTAAGAATGTTTAGAATAGTGGTTTTGCCAGATCCATTTTTTGCAACAAAAGCAATTTTTTGATCTTTATGAATACTAAATGAAACATTTTGGAAAAGATTTAATTCCCCATAAGATTTCGATATGTTCTCTACAGTTAGATAATTCAAATTCTTTTTTTTTGCAAATAACGTATAAAAATCGCTAGCTGTTTTTATTTTGCACAGTAAAAGTTATATTTGAGTATAAAATAAGTTTGAGCTAGCACATGAAATATAAACAGAAAATCACAATTATTGGTCTTGGATATGTAGGCCTTCCGTTGGCAGTTGAATTTGCTAAAAAGTATCTTGTTGTTGGCTTCGATATTAATGCAAATAGAATTAATGAATTAAAACAAGGCCTTGATAAGACCTTAGAGGTGGAGAATGAAGATTTAAAACAGGTTTTAATCCATAATTTAAATAATGAAACGGGCTTGTTTATTACTTCAAATCCGGAAGATTTGAAAGCATCTAACACTTATATTGTTACAGTCCCTACGCCAATTGATGATTTAAATAAACCAATTTTCACTCCATTAATAAAGGCCAGTGAAACTGTTGCTAAGGTTTTAGATCAAGACGATATTGTAATCTATGAATCTACTGTTTATCCCGGAGTAACTGAAGATATTTGTGTGCCTATTCTGGAAGAACAATCTGGGTTAATATTTAATAAAGACTTTTTTGCGGGGTATTCACCTGAAAGAATTAATCCAGGAGATAAAAAACATACCGTTACAAAAATTTTAAAGGTAACCTCAGGATCAACACCAGAAATCGCTAAGCAAGTTGATGATTTATATAAATCTATAATAACAGCTGGGACACATATGGCTCCTTCTATAAAAGTAGCTGAAGCGGCAAAAGTTATTGAAAACTCCCAACGAGATATTAATATTGCTTTTGTGAATGAATTGTCTAAAATTTTTAGAGTATTGGATATTGATACTAAAGCGGTATTAGAGGCAGCCGGGACAAAATGGAATTTTATTAATTTTACACCAGGGTTAGTTGGTGGTCACTGTATTGGAGTAGACCCTTATTATTTAGCTCAAAAGGCTATTGAGTCAGGATATAATCCTGAAATTATTTTAGCAGGGCGCAAAATGAATGACAGTATGGGGAGTTATGTGGCCCAGGAAACCGTAAAGATGATGATCAATAAAGGAGCTACAATTAAAGGTTCTAATGCGTTAGTTTTAGGGATTACATTCAAGGAGAATTGTCCCGATATTAGAAATTCAAGAGTAATTGACATTATTCGCGAATTTGAATCCTATCATGTTAATGTTGATGTTTTTGATCCGTGGGCTTCTTCGGAAGAAGTAAAACATGAATATAATTTGAATTTGATTGTAGAAACTTCAAACTTAAAACCGAAATATGATGCTATTATTCTTGCCGTTTCCCATCAAGAATTTTTAGAATTAGAAATTGCAAATTTAAAGTCAGATATGGGCGTTATTTTTGATGTAAAATCCTTATTACCAAAACAAATAATAGACGCCAGATTATAATGTACACAAATAAATATCATACTCAGGATTTATCGAAATATGCATTTTTAATAACCGGAGGAGCAGGTTTTATAGGATCGAATATTGTAGAGTATCTTTTAAAAAATAATGCTAAAAAAGTACGAGTACTTGACAATTTTTCAAATGGATTCAAGGAAAATATTTCAGAATTTAAAGAAAACCCTTCGTTTGAATTGATGGAAGGAGATATCCGTGATTTGCAAACATGTATTGATGCCATGACAGATATTGATTATGTCTCCCATCAGGCGGCATTAGGCTCTGTGCCTAGATCCATAAATGATCCAGCGACGACCAATGCAGTTAATATTTCAGGCTTTTTAAATATGTTGATAGCCCTTAAAGAAAGCAAAACTGTTAAGCGTATGGTATATGCTGCCTCTAGTTCAACTTATGGAGACAGTAAAGCATTACCAAAGCTTGAAGATAATATAGGGAAACCTTTATCTCCCTACGCCGTTACAAAGTATGTGAATGAATTATATGCCGATGTATTCGGAAAAACATATAATACAGATGTTATTGGTTTGCGCTATTTTAACATTTTTGGGCCAAAGCAAAGCCCAAAGGGTGCATATGCAGCAGTGATTCCACTTTTTATGGAGGCGATTCATAAAAACGAAGGAGCCACTATTAATGGTGATGGAGGGCAGACGCGTGATTTTACCTTTGTAGAAAACGCGATACAAGCGAATATAAAAGGCTTTTTTGCATCAGACGATGCGGCTAATCAAGTGTTTAATATTGCTTGTGGTGAACGCATTAGTGTAAACTATTTGTGGCAGCATATTAATGAAGCCGCTCAAAAAGAGATTGCGGCCAACTACGGCCCATCACGACAAGGGGATGTAAAGGATTCTTTGGCTGACATTTCTAAAGCAAAAACGCTTCTAAACTACCAACCTGAGTTTACTGTACGGGAGGGTTTAAAAATAACCTGGGATAATTTTATAAAATAGTTCTACAAAGCTTTTGAGGTACAATTAAATATCACTTCGAGTGATATTATAAAGTGTAACGAAATAAAATTGTATCGAGAAGCTCGTTTATAATAAAAGGCTAAAGTTTTTTATTCGAACTTCCTAAAATAGTTTACAAGGAATACGTATCTAATTATGATAGCAATTAATAAAGGAATCAATCCTATTGCAAAAACTTGAACACCAATAATCCAATGCAAGGTTAATAAGCAAAGCATAATGATTAAAAACTTCAAATACTTAATAAACCATTGCTTTACAGTTTTTTTATAGAGCTGTCTAATGACCAATAAATTGAGTGGAAATGCCCAAAGTAAATTGTAATTATTAGCAGTAGCGGTATGATCTGTTGCAAACCAAAGCAACAGTATAACGATACCAACTATACCTGTAAGTATAAATAAAAAGAGATCAAGGCCTTTATTGCGTTTTCCTTTTTTGTAATCGAAATAAGTAATTATTAAAATAATTAAACTGATGATACTAAAAACGAATATTGGGCTGGAAAAGAAGGCGTTTGAAACAGGTCTTTCAACCTTACTGAATAAAAATCGCGATTGTTTTACTAAAGGTTCTTCAGAGTTAGAAAATGTAGCATTTTCAAAGGATGGATAAATATATTTAGGTAAAAACATATGTTCTTCGGCAGTGGCATTTTTATCGATAACCGAGCCTAAAGCAACATCAATACCAAAACTTCCCCAAGAATTTTTATTGACATGATCATGAATTAAATGCCTGAATGTTTTAGGAATAAAAGTATCAGGAGCATTGAATACTAATGGCTCATTTAAAGCCTCAATAAGGACATCTTTTATTTTGGTAGCACAATTGTCATAGAAAAAATCATAGAGATAATATTTGTTTTCTGGTTTAAGGTTATTTTCTAAAAATTCAAATAATTGTTGTTTTTGACTTTGGGTTAAGTTTAAAGTCTGTTCTTGAATAGACCTGTTTTGGGCAACATAACTTTCGTAAAAATTTGAATAAGGATTTATATCTAGTTTGTAATTGAGTTTGCCTTGGGCAAATTTTGTGTAAAAGTTGGGTTCATTCCAATCGAAAACACCATAATTATAAACAATATCAAAATATTTTAATTTATCCTTGACTCTAAAAGCACTGTGACCAAATGAGTCATTTAATAATGCTCCAGGACCAATGGTTAGTACACTAATTTCGGCTTCCGATGATAATTGTCGTTCCTGCGCAGTAGTATATATTGTAACTGCTATAAGGAGTAAAAATGTAAGTTTTATTTTCATCAGTTTATAAAATTATTTTAGGAGTCAGATGTATTTTGCAAAGTAAACAGTTCTGATGGAATGGACTCATTTTTGTTATGCTCATTTCAAAGATTATCTAAAAATACTAAAATCTAATTTTAATGAAAATACATTAGAATATAATGCAACACTTTGGTCTCCAATATCTGTAAAAGCATAATCTATTTGGATGCCTTTATATTTAAAGCCAACGCCAAAATTAGGCTGAAATGTTAATTGTTCGCTATGGTCAAGTTGTAACTCATTTTGAAAGTTTCCCATTCCAGCGCGGAGGAAAACCAAATCAGTATATCCAAATTCAAAGCCTAGAGCAGGATTAATACTGGCAAAAGACGTTGATATGATATCGTTATTCTGTTCAAATCTTACATTTAGGTCAATTTCTGCTCGAAGTGAATAATCGTAATTTATATTAAATTGTTTAGAAATCCCTAATTGTAATTTAGGAAGTGTTATTTCAGTCCCTTCAGGGGTTTCTTGATTTTGTCCAGCAATGGCTCCTTGAATATCTGCAAGTTTATCTTCATCAATTGCCCATGCATTAAAAGTCGTCGTAATATCTCTAGCCATTAACCCAAATTCCCAGTCGTTTTTTTTAAACTGAATTCCAAAATCTAAGCCAAAGCCCCATGAGGAAGCAAAATCGCCAATAATACGCCGGATTACTTTAGCATTTACGCCATAATTTAAGCCGTCTACAGGGAGTCTTCTGGCATATGAAAAGGTTATACCATAATCGGCAGCCGAGAATAAATTAATACGATCATAATTTATATTTCCCTGTTCGTCAATGAGCTGAGTGGTATCTAAAATATCATCAACACCAAATCGAATTATTGAAATTCCAATGGCGCTTCTATCATCTAAGGGTTTTGCAAATGCGATGTAATTGTAATTGGCAATATTAGCAAAATAGCTGGAATGCATCAAAGCCATTTGGTTGTCTTCTAGATGAACTAGACCCGCAGGATTCCAATACCCTGAATTGACATCTCCAGTATTTGCAACAACAGTATTACTCATACCCAAAGCTGCGGCATCTACACCAATATTCATAAATTCATTAGAATATTTTCTTGTAGTTTGAGCTGTAACCAGGGATGCAGTCAATATTAACACTATAAAATACCAAGTTTTCAAAGTCAACTTCTTTTTTATACAAATATGCGTATATTTTTTCAACCATTTAAACTCAAAAAAGGAATAGATATTGTTTTTTTTATAGCATTTTGTCTAGAGAAATGTAAAGGTATAGTAGTATTACTTGTGCCAGACAGAAATAGTTTGTTATTTTTACTCCGATAAATATTACGTAATAGAAACGCACATTAGTAAAACATTTAAAGATTTTCGAGACATTCAATATCGAATTATACTTAACAAAATTATAAGCATAAAAGTGAACAAATGAAAAGACATATTCCAAACATAATTACTCTTTTAAATTTATTCTGTGGAAGTATTGCGACGCTTTTTGCTGTAAATGGGGAAATGATGCCTACAGCATTTTTTGTTTTCTTAGGTATTTTCTTTGACTTTTTTGATGGTCTGTTGGCTAGAAAATTTAATGTTCAAGGTGAATTGGGTTTGCAATTAGATTCTTTAGCAGATATGATAACAAGTGGGTTGGTGCCAGGAATTGTGATGTACCATTTGCTTAGTTTGACTCTAGGAGACTTTAGCTTAATGACACCATCAAATACAGGGATAGGATTTAGCATACAGCCATTGCCGTTAGTAGGGCTTCTAATTACATTAGCTTCAGCATATAGGCTGGCAAAATTTAATATCTCAACCAATCAAACAAACTCATTTATTGGTTTGCCGACTCCAGCAAATGCCCTTTTAATATTGTCATTACCATTAATCATGGAATTTCAAGACAGCGATATTATTAATGCTATTATTCTTAATAAATGGTTTTTAATTGCAATGACTTTAGTGAGTTGTTATTTGTTAAATGCAAATATTGAATTACTAGCACTAAAATTTAAAAATTGGACATTTAAAGATAATGCAGCACGTTATTTACTAATCATTTTAGCTACTGTTTTATTAGTTGTCCTTCAATTTGCAGCCATACCATTTATAATCGTGTTATATATTATCATTTCATTTTTAAATAGGAAATAGAGCATGGCTTCAGGATTCTTTGCATTATTAGATGATATAGCGGCCCTTATGGATGATGTTGTTGTAATGAGTAAGATTACAACAAAAAAGACAGCTGGTATTTTAGGTGATGATTTAGCGGTGAATGCAGAGAAAGCTTCAGGATTTGTGTCTTCTCGTGAAATACCTGTGTTGTGGGCAATTACGAAAGGATCATTTTTAAATAAACTCATTATTTTACCGTTTGCCTTTTTGCTAAGTGCTTATTATCCACCAGCAATTAAATTAATATTGGTACTTGGAGGGTTGTATTTGGCTTATGAAGGTGCAGAAAAGATTTATGAGGTTTTATTCCATCGTAATAAAAAACATAAGGAGGATGGACATGTTGAGTTGTTAGATTCTGATATTTCTGAACTTGAAAAACGTAAGATAAAGTCGGCAATATTTACCGATTTTATTTTGTCTGTAGAAATTGTAATTATAGCACTAGGGACAGTATTAGGTGAGCCCATTTTATTTCAAGTTATTGTGGTTTCTATTGTGGCGCTAATTGCAACTATTGGTGTATATGGAATTGTAGCACTAATTGTGAGGATGGACGACTTAGGTTTTCGATTAATAAAACTTAGTGGAGATAACAAAGGGATATTGCACTTTATAGGTCGTTTTCTGGTAAAAGCACTTCCAATAGTTATTAAAAGTTTATCCGTAATAGGTACTATCGCCTTAATTTTAGTGGCAGGAGGAATTTTTGTTCATAATATTGAGATACTTCATGATATATTTCACGTCTTGCCTTCAATTTTAAGAGACTTTATTATTGGGTTAGCGGCAGGATTTGTGGTATTACTTTTAGTTGAAGGTGTGAAAAAAACACTTCAGATCCTGAAAAATTAAGTATAGATTGAAAAGTAGGTTTCTGCCTTTGCAGGAATGTCAATCAAAGAATTAATAGGATGATAGCAATAATTTAATCAGCCATAGGCTTTAAAACTCTAATTTCTTTTTACGGAGTTCAAAGTTTTGTCCAAGATAAACTTTTCGTACCATTTCATCGGCAGCGAGCTCTTCGGGTTTCCCTGCTTTAAGGATACTCCCTTCAAACATTAAATATGTTCTGTCTGTAATGGCAAGCGTTTCCTGAACATTATGATCAGTGATCAAAATACCAATATTCTTTTTTGTCAATTTAGCAATAATACGTTGTATATCTTCTACAGCCACTGGGTCTACACCTGCGAATGGTTCATCCAATAAAATAAAACTCGGATCTGTAGCTAAGGCACGTGCAATTTCCGTTCGTCGACGTTCCCCACCAGACAATAAATCCCCTCTACTTTTTCGAATATGTCCTAATCCAAATTCTTCAATAAGAGATTCCATTTTGTCTTGCTGTGCTTTCTTTGATAATTTGGTTAACTGCAATACACTCAAAATATTATCTTCAATACTTAGTTTTCGAAATACGGAGGCCTCTTGAGCAAGATATCCAATCCCATTTTGTGCACGTTTGTACATGGGGAATTTTGTGATTTCAGTATTGTCTAAGTAAATAGAGCCACCATTAGGTTTAATTAAACCAACAATCATATAAAAAGAAGTTGTTTTACCTGCCCCGTTTGGTCCAAGTAACCCCACAATTTCTCCTTGATTGACCTCAAGAGAAACATCTTTTACAACTTTACGTCCACTATAGGACTTCATTAAATTATCGGCTTTTAAAATCATATATCAACTAATGAACGTTAAAAATAGTAAAATCATATAAACTACTAAATCAACGTTGTTATTTTATTAATTATTTAACCTTGTGTTTCTAAAACATCCCAATATTCGTAGGCACGACGTAAATGCGGAATCACAATAGTACCACCAACCAAAGTTGCAATACTTAAAGATTCTACAACCTCCTCTTTAGAGAGACCTTCCTTGTAGCAACTTTCTAAATGATATTTAACACAATCATCACATCTTAAAACTGTTGAAGCAACTAGGCCTAAAAGCTCTTTTGTTTTTACATCCAAAGCTCCAGCTTTAAAGGCATTAGTGTCTAGATTAAATATGCGTTTTATTACTTTGTTGTTATCGCCAAGAATTTTTTCGTTCATGCGTTCGCGATAAGCATTAAATTCGTCTACTTGATTAGGCATTTTGTTTTTCTTTTTGTTCCTTTTTCTTTTGCTTTTTCAGGACCACTTTAGATATGTAGATACTTACCTGGTATAAAATTAAGATTGGAATTGCAACAATTATCTGACTTGCAATATCTGGAGGGGTAATTATTGCCGATAAGATCAATACAATAACCAAAGCATATTTCCTGTATTTCCTTAAGAATTCAGGGGTTACTAATCCAATTTTAGTCAAAAAGTATATTAAAATAGGAAGTTCAAAAATAAGTCCCGAGGCCAAAACGGAAGCTCTAATCAATCCTGTATAACTGTTTAAATCAAAATCATTATGGACTTGAGCACTTACCTGATAGCTACCTAAAAAGTTAATTGAAAGCGGACAAATTACATAATATCCAAATAGTACACCTAAAAAGAATAAAAGAGAAGCTATAATTATAAAGCCTCGAGAATGTTTCCGTTCGTTGATGTGCATTCCTGGACTAATAAATTTCCAAAATTGATATAAAATATACGGAAAGGCAGCAATAAATCCAATGGTAATAGACATCCAAATATGTGCAGAAAACTGCCCAGCCATAGTTCTACTTTGGATTTCAAACGGAAGTTTGTCAAAGCAAAAACCATCACCCATACCTAAATATTGTGAGATTTTGCAAAGTATTTTATAGGTGTAAAAATCCGAATTGCTCGGCCCTAAAAGTAAAATATCAAAAATGAATCTTTTAGCGGTAAATGCTGCTGTAGCTGTAATAAGTATTGCTACTGTTGATCTAATAAGATGCCATCTTAAGTCTTCAAGATGATCTAGAAAAGACATCTCATTAATATTCTTTTTTGCCATTATATAATACCCTCTTTTATTAAGTCATGTACATGAACAACACCGGCATAATTGCCGTCATTGTCTTCAACTAGTAATTGTGATATACCATGTGTTTCCATAACTTCCATGGCGTCTACTGCCATAGCATTGTTATCAATTCGTTTTGGATTAGGACTCATGATGTCCTTAGCTGTAAGTTTTGAGAAATCATCAGATTCACTTAACATTCGTCTTAAATCACCATCTGTAATTATTCCTATAATTTTATTATTATTAACTACAGCTGTGACTCCTAGCATTTTCTCTGTTATTTCAATAATAATATCTTTGATGTTTGTGTCAATAGTTACAAATGGTTTTTGATTTACCGAAGATAAATCATTTACCCGTAGATATAATTTTTTTCCAAGTGCTCCCCCAGGATGATACTTTGCAAAATCCTTACTTGAAAAACCACGAAGCTCTAATAAACATACTGATAATGCATCACCTATTACCAATTGTGCAGTTGTGCTGGTGGTTGGTGCCAAATTATTTGGACAAGCCTCCTTTTCTACAAAGGCATTTAAAACAAAATCGGCTTTCTGACCTAAAAAAGAATCTTTATTTCCAGTTATGGCAATCAATTTATTAGGACCATTCTTAATTAATGGAACAAGAACTTTTATTTCAGGAGTATTGCCGCTTTTAGATATACATATAACTACGTCATCTTCAAGAATAAGTCCAAGGTCACCATGAATGGCATCTGCAGCATGCATAAATACGGATGGTGTTCCAGTTGAGTTTAATGTTGCAACAATCTTGTTGGCAATGATAGCACTTTTCCCAATCCCGGTAATTATTACTCTACCTTTGGATTTATAAATGAGCTCTACCGAAAGTGAAAAATCTTCATCCAATAAATTGGCAAGATTTGCAATTGCATTGCTTTCCATGGTTATGGTTTCCCTGGCGATTTGTAAAATAGAATTTGAAGTGTTCAAAATTTATAATTTTTGATGTGTTGTATTTAAAGATTTTGTTATCTTTAAATATCGTTTACATTGTATTAAATTTATATTATTTAAAACCTAATGCAAAAAAACGAAAAAAATTTTTGAGAGCTCCCTAAATAAGATAGAATTTGAATATTTAGTAACTCTTTTTATTTAATTTTA
>Ga0105356_10005082_pt1 | contig 12599 bp, 10 predicted proteins | sample GOMGulsemesocosm_3_FD_83502 | JGI IMG/M metagenome (GOLD analysis project Ga0105356, IMG submission 83502) | Methane-oxidizing microbial communities from mesocosms in the Gulf of Mexico - GOM9D Gulf of Mexico | ecosystem: Environmental > Aquatic > Marine > Cold seeps | place: Gulf of Mexico...
TAATGATATCGCTGAGTCATTGTTTATTAGTTGTCATACGGTAAAAACCCACATTTACAGTGCGTTTAGAAAAACACAATGTAAGAACCGCGTAGAGTTGATTTACTGGGCAATGAAGAATGCGATGGCAGCAGAGCTGACAGCCTAATTTCACTTGATTTGTTAAAGGGCTTTAAAAGGAAACTAACACAAGGATGTGTTTTCACAGCAATCAAACAACTTATTATAAGCTAGTCGTCCTTCGCAGTAATGCTGTTAATGTCATTATTACAAATCAATTAACCTTTATTGTGTGTGGATTATGAAAACAAAATTTATAAGACTAATTTTATTAGGGTTGCTCGTAAATATCATTGGAGTAATGGCAGCCACTGTCAACGCAGCGAATAATGAATGGCAATCTATTTTCAATGGCAAAGATTTTACCGGTTGGACAGCAAAGCTAAAAGGCTATCCTCTGGGAGAAGATCCAAAATCAACTTTTCGGGTAGAGAAAGGTTTATTGCGCGTCTCTTATGATAATTACAAGAGCTTTGATAAAGACTTTGGCCATCTTTACTACCATAAGGAGCTCAGTCACTATCGCTTACGCTTTGATTATCGTTTTCGTGAGAGAAAAGTAAAGGTGGGGCCAAAGCGTAATAGTGGTGTGATGATACATTCGCAGCCTCCAGAAACCATGACCTTAGTTCAGAAATTCCCTATCTCTATTGAAAGCCAATTGCTCGGTGGCGAGACCAAGGGCAAGGAACGCCCCACGGGCAATGTCTGTACCCCGGGCACTGATGTGAATATTGATGGAAAACGCGTGAAAAAGCATTGCATTAATTCTACATCAAAGACCTATTATGGCGATCAATGGGTGCACTTTGAAGTTGAAGTGCGTGGCGACGATGTTATTCGTCATTATGTTAATGGCGAGCAAGTGTTTGAATTAACCAAGCCTGTTTATGCTAACAAGGATAAGAAGAACGCGGCTACTAAATCTATTGAAGTTGACACACTGGAAATTACAAAAGGCTATATCGCGTTACAGGCAGAAAGCCATGATATTGACTTTCGCAATATTGAGTTGATGGAACTCGACCATAAACATAAGTAGTAGCACATTGAACAAAGAGAATAAATTATGATTGAAGAAAATACTTCTGTTTCTAGACGCAAGTTTGTTGTTGGGCTAACAGCCATCATGGGCACAGCCTTTGTTGCTAATTATGCTGGGGCCATCGATGCCGCCGTTGCCTTTCAAAGTGGCGCACGCGCTAAAATTTTAACTTACAAGCAACTAGAAATAGTCAAATTGATAGGAGAAATAATAATCCCGCAAACCGATACTCCGGGTGCCATCGCCGCCGATGTGCATGGTTATATTGATTATATGGTTGCTGATTTTATGACAGTAAAAGCACAAAAGAGTTTTCTTAGCGACCTTGAACAACTCGACAATCAAGCCGGCGGGTTTTTTGAGCTAAGTAATGCAGAGCAACAGCAATTTATAGCTCAGTTGGATGAAAAAGCCTATGCAAAGGGTGGGAAGAAAACCTATGGATTTTATCGAGCACTGAAAGGTTGGGTAACCACCGGATTTTTCACCTCAAAAGCAGGCATGACTGAGGATAAGGCATACAACCCTTTACCGGGACCTCTTCGTGAAGTTACTCGCCAAGAATGGCTTGAATTTAATGGTTGGGCATAAATACAATGATAAATAAAACACAAAAATATGATTATGACGTTATTGTTGTTGGCTCTGGCATGTCAGGTGGTCACGCCGCCATGGAATTTACCAAAAAAGGCTACAAAACTTTGGTACTCGACCGTGGTAAGACTATCGAGCATGGTAATTATGAGACCGAAGGATTAGCCCCCTGGCAATTGCCGTTTCGTGATGAAAAAAGTCATCATATGAAGGTACGTCAACCACTGCAATCAACCAAGGGTTCATGTAAACCTTCAAGTAAACATCACTTTATTGATGATATTGATTACCCTTACGAACAGGAAAAACCCTTTAAGTGGTTTAGAAGCGCTAAGGTGGGTGGAAAGTCGTTGCTGTGGTCACGCCATTCCTATCGCTGGAACAAATGGGATTTCAAAGCCAACGCCAAAGATGGAAACGGTTTGCCATGGCCGATAGGTTATGAGGATATCGAACCTTGGTATGACTATGTCGAACCTTTTATTGGTATCGCAGGCATGGATGAAGATATCCCGCAATTACCCAACAGTAAATTTCAGCCGCCAATGGGGTTGAATGAAGTTGAAAAAATGGTCCGTGAAAATCTACTCAAAAAAGGTGGTGTTTCGGGTTTGCCGTTAGCACGTTTGACCCAAGGACGTGTTGCCCATCTGACAGCTCCTACCCAGGAACATGCGGACATTGGTCGCGGCTTGTGTATGCGTCGTGGTCAATGCAATCGGGGCTGCTCATGGTCGGGATTCTATAACTCAGTGGGTGGTTCACTGGTAGCAGCTAAAAAAACCGGCAATATGACACTGCAATCAGATGCCTATGTGCTTGAAGTAATTTATGACAAAGACAGCGGTAAATCTACTGGTGTGCGTTATGTCAATACTCAGACACTTGAGCAAACTACGGTCACTGCCCGTGTGGTCTTTATGTGCGCCTCGACCTTAGGCACGCTACAAATCTTAATGAATAGTACTTCAAAGCATTGGCCTAATGGTATTGGTAATAAAAGCGGCCTGCTCGGGCATTATATTATGGATCATTTTGGTGGAGGCGGTACCACAGGTTACAAATTTGGGGGACTTAAGGATGCTTATTATACTGGCCAGGCTATTGGCAGCATGTATTTACCCCGATCTACAAACCTGACCGAAGAAGACTCAAAAGATACCGATTATGTACGAGGCTTTGGTTATCAGGGCAATAATGGCCGCCAAAGGTTACCGCGTTCTGGTATTGGTAAGGCATATAAAGAAGGTGGCAGGGAATATAGTGATACCTGGTATATGAAAATCGGTGGTTTTGGTGAGATGATCCCGGTATTTGATAATCATGTTTATCTACATAAAAGTAAAAAAGACAAGTTTGGCATGGCACTCTTGGTGACCTCTGTTGCACCTACCGACAACTGCAGGAAAATGGTCAAAGCAATGGCCTCTGTTGGCGAACGTATTCTACTTGGCGCCGGCATGGATAAAGTAACAACAAACCGAAGAGAAAAAGATGGCATACCCGGTAATATGATCCATGAAATGGGTGGTGCACCTATGGGCAATGATCCGACGACTTCATATTTAAACAAATGGAACCAAAGCCATGAAGTGTCGAACCTCTTTGTCACTGACGGGGCTGCATACAACTCCCAGTCTTGCGTTAATCCATCACTTACTTTTATGGCGATGACTGCGCGGGCTGTAGATTATGCCGATAAGCAAATAAAAGCGGGCAAATTATAGCTTATACCTAACATTGAACAAACAAGGAAACAAAAAATGAAGATGATAAGATTACTGACGGGGATGGTGATGATTTGTTGCCTGATGGCTTGCCAAACCAGCACTAAGGGCAACCTAACAGGCGATGATTGGCAGCCTCTATTTAATGGTAAGGATTTGAACGCGTTCGACATTAAAGGCGGTAAGGCTACCTACTATGTTAAAAATGGCACCATTACGGGTAAAACAGCATTCCCCAGTCCTAATACCTTTCTAGTGACCAAGGCGCAGTATGCTGATTTTGAATTGCAATTCGAGGTCAAGGTGGCGGATAAGCTAAACTCCGGTGTGCAGATCCGCTCGCGTTTGCGAACTGAAGCCGAGGCAGAAGGACGACTGCGAGTCGGTCGTTTTTTTGGCCCTCAGGTTGAGATTGAAGCAGGACCTGGCCAGGCGGGATATATATACGGGGAGGCAACCGGTCGCGGTTGGTTATCGCCTGAGCCCAAATCAAAGGATAAAGCAGTCAAGCAGCATACTCATTTTAACAATGGTCAATGGAATCATTTTCGTGTCGTTGCCAAGGGTTCTCGTATCCAGACCTACATCAACGGCAAACCTGTCGCTGATCTGAGTGATGTTGAGATCTATAAAACCCATACTAAAGGACATATAGGCTTTCAGGTGCATAGTGTCAAAGATAACCTGCATCCGATGAGTGTCAGCTGGCGCAACATCGTAATTCGTAAGTTATAACTTAGCGCGAAATACGAGGGGAAAATTGCCTGCTTGTTTTTGCAAGATTTTTGAGAAGAGTAAAATATGAAATATAAATTTACAATACCCTTTGCTTTATCAGCACTGTCTTTATTTATTGTTATCTCTGGCTTTTCCCAAATTGCCACAGCGGCAGAAAGATCTAAACCGAATGTTGTCATCATCTATGGTGATGATGTAGGTTTTGGTGATGTCGGCGTCTATGGCGGAACATTGATTCCGCCGCCGCAACCTGCTCGCCTTCGCGTTATTCTTTGCTTATCGGCGTGCATGGCTTTCGCGATGATGTCAGCATCCTTGCACCAGAAGCGTCACTGTCTATTTCAACAGAAATCTTAACCTTGCCTAAATTATTCAAACAGGCGTGTTACAACACCGGTGTTGTCAGCAAGTGACATCTTGGCCTCGGCAAAGAAGGAGTTGCGGGAGATTGGAATGGCGAGGTGAAACCTGGGCCGCTGGAAGTCGGGTTTGATTACTCTTTCCTGCTTCCTTCCACCAATGATCGGGTGCCGAGTGTTTATTTAGATGGTCATCATGTACCTTTCATTGCACCAACTAAGTATTTTGATATGTACCCACCTGAGAAGATCAAACTTGTAGAAAGGCACGATGATGACCGTGATGATATCCCTGTTCATTCTCTGCCTGACAAAGCCTATCAGCTGGAGATGAGCGACCAGACCAAACGCAAGGTTATGCAAGGCTATTATGCTTCCATCAGTTTTATGGATGCCCAGGTTGGTCGGGTGATAGCCGGGCTTAAAGCTTTAAATCTTGAAAAAGATATGATTGTTATTTTTATGTCCGACCATGGTTATCAAATGGGTGCTCATGATCTGTGGATGAAATACGATCTGTTTGAAGGTTCGTCCCATGCACCACTGATTATTTCAGTACCAGGCAGCAAGACTAAGGGACAGAAGAGTGATTCACTGGTTGAATATGTTGATATCTATCCAACAATCAACGCACTCACCGTGGTGAATACACCTGATGCTGTAATGGGAACAAGCCTGACACCGATATTAAAGGATGCAAGCACCAAGCGCTATCGCTATACCATCAGAAAAGAGGGACAAAAGGGTGTTGAATTTTATGATTATGAAAGCGACCCTGGTGAGTTCACTAATCTTGCCGGTAAAAAAGACTATGCAGAGATTGAATTAAAAATGAAAACTATGCTCGCTCAGCGACGAACATATCAACACTAAATTAATATCAACAGGCCCTAATCAAACAATAAAAATTCATACTTAATAAATAATTTATAGAAAATAGGTATATAACATGATGAAAAAAATTATAGGTATAAGCATAGCGCTTCTAGCGCTGTCCGGTTTAACAAATCTAGAAGCAGAAGCCGCTCCAAAAACAGCTAAAAAACAGCCAAATATTATCTACATCCTTACCGATGATCAACGCCATGATGAACTAGGCATAATGAACCCTCTTCTCAAGACACCGCATATGGATAGTATTGCCGCTGACGGGGTGCATTTTAAGAATGCTTTTGTTACCACGGCACTGTGTTCACCGTCTCGGGCAACAATTTTAACCGGACAGTATGCCAACATCCATGGCGTAATAGATAATAATGCGCCGGTGCGTAAGGGTACAGTATTCTTCCCAAGCTACTTGCAAAAGGCCGGTTATGAAACAGGTTTTATCGGTAAATGGCATATGGGCAACAGTGGTGACAAACCACAAGCCGGCTTTGACAAGTGGGTTAGTTTCCGTGGTCAAGGACATTATTACCCGAGACTAGTCGCTGGTGAGCCTAATAAACTCAATGTTGATGGCAAGCGAGTTCCACAAAAAGGTTATATTACAGATGAATTGACCGATTATGCCATCGACTGGTTAGATACCCTTGATCAAGAAAAACCCTTTTTCCTCTATCTTAGCCATAAAGCCGTGCACTCACGCTTCTTGCCAGCAAAACGCCATAAAAATATCTATGCCGACAAAAAAGTAAAAATGCCGGCTAGTATGGCGAATACAGCCGAAAATTACAAAGGCAAGCCTCGTTGGGTACAAGATCAACGTTCCAGCTGGCACGGGGTAGATTATCCTTATCATGGGCAACTAGATGTCGCTAAATATAAAATGGAATATCACCGTACTATCGCCGCCGTTGATGATAGTGTTGGCCGTGTGCGCCAATGGTTGAAAGACAATAATCTTGATGAAAATACCATTGTTATGCTGATGGGCGATAATGGTTTTCTGTTTGGTGAGCATGGCTTGATAGACAAACGTAACGCATACGAAGAAAGCATGCGCGTCCCTTTGTTAGCAACAGGTCCTGGCTTTGAAAAAAGTAAAGTTGTAAAAGAAGTTGTTGCTAATCTTGATATCGCGCCAACCATATTGTCGCTAGCGGGCGTAGAAATCCCTGAGCATTTCCAAGGGCGAAGCTTTACAAAATTAGCCAGTGGAGAAAAACTCGACAAACCTTGGAATAACGAATTTGCCTATGAATATTTCTGGGAATATAGCTTCCCTCATACCCCTACTACTTTCGCGGTACGTACTGATAAATATAAACTTATTCAATATCATGGGATTTGGGATCAAGAAGAATTATATGACATGATCAATGACCCGAAAGAAATGAATAATATTGCTAATCTACCTGAATACCTTGAGACAAAAAAACGACTTCGCAAACGTATTTTTGCTTTAATGGGTAATCAACGTGGTGAGCATGTTGTCCCTTATACAGAACGTAAAAAAGACGGTGCAATTTACCGAGCACCCAATGACAGTAAAGCGGCAGATTTTCCTGAGCATTGGATGAATAAACCAACTCATGTTAAGAAAAAATCTGACCAACCTGCAAAGCACTAGAAACATACCTCTCCTCTTGAACCGTTCAAGTTGGAGAGGATTATAACCGACGTACACAGTCATTTTATTAAACCGAGCTGGGGTTTGTGAGCGTATGCGTAATAAAAAATGCAAAGTCAGAAAATAATAACGCCAGTTTACTAAGATTTTTTTGTCCTTCGAGGCAAGATTGTGCGCCTAGTCGATACGGATTGATGAGTGGGCAATAGGCGTGGCCAATTTTTTTATTAAGCCGGAAGCTCTTATTAACAGAGATTCCTCAAATATTTGGTATAACTGGGATTGTTTTTAACTTTATTGAAGTAAGCTACTAATCTATGCCTTGTTGATATTCCAAGGCATAGAACTTCCACAGTTTCAATCGTCTTTGCTTTGGCAATAAAAGCTACTAATCCCATTACAAAGTAAGTTGTTAAGTGTAAAGTGAACATAAACCGAACAGCCTAAACGGTTTAGTTTGTAGCACTAATAATTGATATGGCTAATGTTCCCTTCGTGCGCATTTTAGTTGACTTAAAGGACTGTGCAACATATGGTGTTATCAATTACATTCCTGCTATCTTTGATAATTGTTTAAATCCATATCAATTTTAACCACCTTGGTTAACATATCGTTGTCCAACTTATCCATCAGCAAACGTTGATTAAATTTATCAAAGTATATACTACTCAATTCATTAGGCTCAGAAGAATAATATGAAGATGCCGACATACTACCATAAGGCTTAAAATAAACCCCTCGTTTTTGATGGTTTCCACCTCGTAAAAAATAGATACCCGTTTCGGTGCCCAACCACTTACGTGTTAATGAGCCTGGATGCGGAAGGCCATAAGTTTCTTGAATGGTTTCTTTTGTTGCAAAAATATGACGATACACCACACCATTGTGCTTTTGATACAACAATTCATCTTCATCTTGGTCATTTTTGATCCATTGAGCAATACCAACATCTTCTAAAATTAGTTCTTCATTGTTTTTATCAATATACCGGTACAAATTATTCTGATATTTGTTGGCTTTTAAGTAAAAAATTTCACCTTGTTCATTGTAAAAAGGTGAGGATATATTTTTATATTCTTCCGTTAACCAAGTGAGTAACTTTTTCGCGATATTAAAGCTAAATAATCGAGTTCCCGCCATACCAATGATACTCTCCCCATTTGGATGAGCATCTAAATGACTAAATGTTGTATTTTTTGTAAAATTAGATAGTTGCATCGCCACGCCATTTTCACCACGCAAGTAAAATTGCTTAAACCCAGACCGATCCGAAATAAAAAACAAAGCACTCTCATTAATGGGTAGAGCATGAAAATCATTCGCGCTTGAATCAAGCTGAATTGATTCTTGTGGCTCATCAACTAAGTCAACAGCAATCACATCTATTTGTGACCTTAATCCATAAGATGCAAATATTTCTCCTGAATTGGTTTGATCACTTAATGACGAGATTAACTGGGTATCAAGTGCAATGGGAGTAACTTTATTGCTATGAATATCAATATTTATAAGTCGATTTAAGGAATTATCTTTGAAATAAATAGCTTGGCTATCATGACTCCAAGAAATACTATCTATACCGCCAGAAACGCCAGAAATATCTTTCCAAAGCACTTTTTCTTCGCTCTGGGTTGTTATATTTTTTAACATCACTTTGGTAAAAGAATTACGCGATTGAAGTACGACCAACCAGTTACCATCTGGTGAAAGGCTTTGATACCGCTCGCTCATAGGCAGCTCACTTTGTTTAGTTACTCCTTGATAGGTTTTATTTTTTAAATGATAGCGATATATGGCAAATCCTCGAGGCATTTGAAAATCTCGAAATAAAATTTCTTGATTATTCGGCAAAACCGTCACTTGATTAAAGCTTAACCGATCGTTACAGGTAACAATTTCTTCTTCGAGATGATCGGAAAAACCGACGAGATCTATGCGCATAATTTTGCATGACTTTCCTCGAACAATTCGAGCAAAATAGACTTCACTATCATCAAAACTAAAACTGGCGCCGATATCGTTATATTCTCCCTCGGTTAATCGGTTAATTTTTCCGTTACTCAGGTTTTTGATATATAAGTTGCTAAATTTTGAGTGTTTAGCTTTATGAGAATATAACAACCATTTTTCATTATGAGAAAGGACTATATTACTTTGCTGACCTTTTGTTGAAATAACGGGAGTTATTATATAGTTACTTGCTGTTTTTACGTCGGTTATTCTTTCGGTGTCACGTGACAACAATACAAATGCAAACCCCACTAAAAGTAATAAAATAATGCTGTTTTGAATCGAAAGGTATTTATTTAGGCTCCGAGCACCACGCAACTGATTAGCTGCTAAGTCTTGCTCTGATACTTCTTCAGCAGAAATAACAAGCGAGTAACCTTGTTTCTGTATGGTTCGAATATAGGTAGGTTTTACTGGGTCGTCACCAAGGTGTTTTCGTAGCATTGAAATAACACGCGTAATCGCCGAGTCTGAAACAATACGGTTTTTCCAAACATGCGTAATCAAATCGTCTTTACTGACAACTTCGCCTTGGTTCTTAATTAAACATAACAGCAATTCACTACTGATAGGTTCAAGTTGTACCGTTTCATCATCCCTAACGAGCTGTTGCGCTTTACTTTCAAATATCCATTCGCCTATTTGAATAAAATGCATTCAAATCCCCAAAAAATCTACTAAAAACAAAAAAGATATAAGCGTTTCCATGCTAAATATAACCTGAATAACAATGTTTTAGCAAATGTATTTTTGTTAACAATTAACTAAATTATGATTTAATGGAAAATGTACCATATTATGATTAGACGATTTAAACTAAATATTCCGCTACTTATGTAGCTATATTTAAGGAAAATTTTATTATTCTTGCTTACTTATAGTTTTTCGTATGTATTCCTGAGTCCATTGATACAAAGTCAACTCACAAATACCGGTATTTTTAGCGACATCTTCTATCGAACAACCTAACTCGATGATTTGCCGAGTGGCTTGTTCTTTTAAATTATCATCATGCTTCGATGAGCTTGCCATGTGGCTATTCCTACGGCTGAATAACGGTTTATGCATTGCAATAAACAAAAAATATGAAAATAAAGACGTTAGGGTTATTAATTAGGGGGTATCAATAACCCTAACATGCTTTACTTCATACATTATTGATAACAAAAATTAAGTAAAGAGGCCTTTTAAAGCCTCACAACTTAGCTAACTTTCGACGCTTTTGTGCTATTACTAAAGATTAATAACCACTAATATTAATGCTAGCGAAGTTATCGTTACCTATTTGGTGTATTTGCGCATTGTTGCTGTTACCCACAATAAAGCCTGCCGCAGTATTGCCATTACCTACTTGGTTGATCATTAACGAGTTAGAGTCACCCGCAATAGTAAAACCAAAACCATCAGTTCCAACCACTAGGTTATCATCACCCATTTGCTGAACGACAATGCCCGCATCATAGCCTGAGTACTGACTATCACCGTTCCTATTACCGGTAATGTCCATGTCAACTTCGTTAAAGGCGCCTGTTTGGTCAATATCCACTTTGGTAATAGTTGTCCATGTAATTGCACCAAGGGTCACATACGCGGTGTTAAATGCACCTGTTTGATCGATAAATGAGTGATTTTGTATACCGCCTCCTTCATTCCAATAGATGTAGTTATCACTACCTGTTTGGTTATAATGTTGCTTAGACCACTTAGCAGAGTTGACTTCAGACTCGACTATATTGCCAGAACCAATCTGGCTAATATAATGCCTTGTTGCTTCTGCGGCATAAGCGTCGTCAGAATGAATAACCATAAGTTGAACGTCATTATAACTACCTGTTTGGTCAACGGTAATGTCAGAAGAAGCGGTCACGTCCAACTCAATATTATTCATATCACCAAGCTGCGCTACCTCAATACTTTTGAGAGCTGTTATATTACCGTTCTTAGCTTGTTCACGGTTATACACAATTGATGAATAATTTAAATCTCCCTCTTGATATACCGTGACGTATTTTTCATTACCAGTACCACGTACTAGTGAAAAGTTATCATCACCAATTTGTGTAGTTTCATAAAAACGACCATCACCAGCATCCATATAATAAGCTTCGTTACGTTCACCATCTTGAGTAATGACCATTTCATTATCGCTACCCGATGAAGGTACAAAACCAGGTGAAAAGAGGTTATCAGGAGCTGAGAACTTCGCTATATTTTCACTACCACTAATCGTCGCAATAGTGGTGTTGTTATTCCCGTCCGCCATTATACGAGCTACATTGTTTTGGTAACCCGTCATAACAACAGTTGTGGTATTATCATCACCAGCATTTTTACCCACGTTCGTTCCGTTATCACCACCTTCACCGTCAATGGTAATATCAATGGTATTACGGTTACCGGTTAGGTTATTAACAATAGTACGGTTGTTATAACCGGCTAAATTTTTAACGGTAATACTGTTATCATCACCAGTAAGGTTAGCTAGAACATGGTTCGCAGCACTGCCATAACTTTCAATATCAAAGGTATTACCATCACCTTTTACGTTACCCATTTTAATCTGATGTGCATCTTCACCAAGACCAGGGCTGTTACCTTCCGTTAAAATAGAAACAGTATTATTATCACCAGTAAATTCAACGTAAGTATCACTGATGCCCTCATCATTGATATCAGCGACTAAGGTATTGTTATTACCAGTAAAGTGAGAGATTTTACTCTCATTAAATGGGTTATAACCCAAATAAGCACCGCTAGAGTTAACATTAATGGTTGCCGTGTTGTTATCACCCGTAATATTAAAGCGCACAAAGTTAAGTGGATTTTCACCTACAGCTATTGAGGTCACATCTAAGGCGTTGTAATCACCATTAACATGTAATAACGCTTGGTTCGGACTTAAATGCGTTCCAGTAAAAGTATAATTGGGGTTAAAACCGTCTTGGTAAACACTAACGGTGTTATAACTACCTACTTGGATTTCGGACACCGCGCGGTTATCACCACCCACTTGAATAATGGTATTAGTATTGCCGGTATTATTTGCTGCCGCGCTATCTGTTGCACTTGTAGTATATGCCCAAGCATAGTTGCTACAACACGTATCCATAGTACCATAATGAGCAACGGTATTGATTTGTTCAATGCTTGATACGTTGTCAGTACCATCAACTAATATTTCAGCATTAGCATGACCAAAAATATCAGTAAAAAAGTTCCCCATACCACTGATACTAATAGAAGAGTCATTCCCTTCTGATACACCCCATAATAGACCTTGGCCGATACGTGCAACATTGATATCACCAGGGGCGAAGGCTGCTTCATTTTGAGCAGAAACGCCAGTTATAGAAGAAGTAACTTGAAAATCATTTTTTCTTTCTTCTTCAGCGAATGTCGATGCAGAAGCACTTAACGCCACTGCAATTGATACACTGCAAAGCGACTTGTTAAATTTACGCATATTTATATTCCTAATTAATTTGAGACTATTGGTAAAAACTCAATGCTTTTACCAAGTTAATTCCACTCATATTGACTAGTGCTGCTACCA
>Ga0105356_10005090_pt1 | contig 12584 bp, 6 predicted proteins | sample GOMGulsemesocosm_3_FD_83502 | JGI IMG/M metagenome (GOLD analysis project Ga0105356, IMG submission 83502) | Methane-oxidizing microbial communities from mesocosms in the Gulf of Mexico - GOM9D Gulf of Mexico | ecosystem: Environmental > Aquatic > Marine > Cold seeps | place: Gulf of Mexico...
TATTTGAATTAAATACTGAACAGCTCATGGGTTAATTCTCTCTATTTTTAATTCATAGGCAGGTTAGCAACTAGTTAAACCATTGTAAATGTGTAATTTCCCCTTAAGTTAATGACATTGGTGTGCGCAAAGACGACATGCGCTATTGATAGTTCCTTAGGTCAAATGATCGCTAAAGCGGTCATTTAGCTTTTATAAAGCCAAGACCATATTAGGGAAATTCGCTGCTCAATTTTGAGGCGAATTTGAGCTCATAGCCCTCTTTGGCGTGTTGTCTTTGTGCGAGCACTTTGCCTCAAAAGAGACCAAGCCCATTGGATAAAATCACTCCAAATTAGGTTTAATGTCGAAACACAAGTTGACATCAATATTTGAAACATCATAAACACGTTGTACTCATAGTTGTCTTTAATTAAAACTAATTGAACAATACTTATCACTGCCCTTACTTAGATTTTATATCACTAAATCGTCTGCATTTTTAGCTCTAGAAACTATACTTGTTTAATATAATATAATTCGCATATAGAAAAATCATGTTAATAAATACTAAAATGACACCTCCACTAGTCATTCTCTTGAGCCTGATGGTATCTTTTTGTACCTTGGCAGACGATAAGTTAGAGAGTGAGGTATTGTATTTATTTAGTCTGTCATTAGAGGAACTGTTACAGATTACCGTTGCTACTAGCGGCCTTGCAGAAAGTACTGTTAGTCAATCGCCCTCAACGATCACTATTATTAACCAAGAACAAATTACTCGAAGTCCCGCTAGAAATATTCGCGATTTGCTTGAGACCTATGTGCCGGGTTTGATAATCTTAGATGACTCTACAAGTGGTGGTAATATTCGCGTTCGTGGGCTTGGTGAACGAAATTACACTACGCTTTTACTCATTAATGGCAGACCGATTAATCAAAAATCTTATCGTGGATCACTTTCATTGCTAAATAACTGGGACATGAAGGATATAGAAAGAATTGAGGTTGCCAGAGGACCAGGTTCAGTAACCCATGGTCCAGGTGCTATTTCGGGTGTTATCAATATTGTTACTAAAAAATCAGGCACTTACGATGGTGTAACCTTAGGAGCGACATATAGCGCAGATTATCAAAGCAAAGGCGCTTATTTAGATGTTGGTCATGTAGGTGAAAATGTACATTGGCGAACTCACATCAGCATGATACGTACTAAAGGATATGAAAACCTCCAAATATATCAATTTTCTAATAATGGTGAACATGGTTACAAAGGCGATGACAAGGCTTTTAATGGCTCAGATGGGAACACAGTGGCTAATTTTTACCGCGATGCAGACGAAAAAGCGCAAGTCAAAATTTCCTTTGATATGACATTCTATGATAATTGGCATTTTTTAACGCGTTATAGTTCATCGGGAAATGTTGGTACAGTGACAAATAAGGATTATTTAAATGGTGCGCAAGCAACTCATGAGTTTCGTGAAGAGCTGTTCTTAATTAACCTTGACAATAACTATCAGATAAATAATCAATGGCAATTAAAAAGTTTACTCAGCTTCGACTCTGTTAATTACTATACCACTAACGCCAAACAAACAGGCCTCGATCATAACGGTATTTTAAACCGAACAAAAAACTATTCAGAAAACGAATGGTTTGCACGCTCATTACTCACTTATAGTTGGGGTGAAGATGATTCATTTACCACAGGTATTGAATACTCCCATGATTATTTAGCCGAACCCTGGGGTGAATCGGCGAATACATTTCGCGCGGGCTCCAGCAGACGAAATTTTATTTCAGAAGATTCAGTGTATCGAGGTGATGGTAGTGGCGGTACTATCAAAGATTCCAGAGTCGTTGAATACACCGATGGTTGGTCGGCTAACACTTATTCAATTATGGCTGAGTTAAAGTATCATTTACTGCCTAAGCTTCAAGTATTACTTTCGGCTAGAATGGACAAAAATGACTTTACCGCGAACATGTTTTCCCCTCGCATTGCAGTAGTTTCCAACATTGACGAACACAACATTATTAAAGCTAGTTGGCAACAATCTTTACGCATGAATAGCATGACGGATCTTTATATAGAAGAACTTGAAAGCAATCAAAACGATCCTGAAGAAATCAATGCACTTGAACTTACATATCACCATATTTTTAATCCGCAATTTTACACAAACCTAACTTATTATACTTACGATGCAGAAATTATTGCTTGGAGTGGCGATAAGTCAGAGCTAGTTGGTGAACAAAAAGTCAGTGGTTTAGAGTTGGAACTTGCTTATCAGGCTAACAATTTAACTTTCGGCATAAATCATTCCTTTCAAAAGCTAAATAATTGGGATTTTGCTGCCAAGGAAGATGACGGTTCAAAGTCTCAAAAAATAAGCCTTTCGGATTTTTTTCTCCATAGAGGTTTTTTAACCTTAAACAGCACAGGGAATAGCCTCTTATTTTGGTCCGACAATACTACTAAGCTATGGTCAGATATTCGTTTGGGTGATGACCTTATCTTGCATTTCGATGCCAGAATCATATGGAAATTAGAGTCTGGCAATGATTTATATTCTATGTATGACAATGCTTATGCTGCGGTAGATACAATATCTTTATCCCCTAGTGATTTGGAAGATTATTCTGAAGGATTACACAATTTAAGTGAGTATCAAAGGGCAATTGATGAGAAAGGGGCATTTGGACGCTCAGTACACTTTAATGCCTCTTTGATTTGGGATGTACCTTACTTAAACAACACTATACTAAGTCTTTACGTGCAGAACCTTATTAACTTTGATAATAATAAAAGACAAAAATCGATAAACTATGGTTTTGTTCCAATAAGTAGCTGGGTGGAAGAGCCTCGAGCTTTCTGGTTGACCTTGGAAATTGACTTTTAACTGAACTGTATCCTCTATATAAAGCTAACGGTAATGACTGCAATCATGTCCAAAGTGAATGTAAACTTGCCTAACGTTGAGGACTAAACTAAGGCAGCAGTGTGCACATTTTTGACATGAAGGTGATTACCGATAAATTTTAATAATTTAAACCTTTTGGAATAATTGCTAAGGGCAAAAATTACCACAAAGCGGTACTAATTATTAGAATAATTACCCCCACATTTATATTCACTATCTTCAAGGATAGCGGAGATTAGAATTGTTTATACTGTGGAGCTAACGATCCTTGTTTGCCATAGGTGTATGAAATTAACTTAGACCCTATAAATAGCGAATCGAATTTATTTGGTGTGTAGCAAAGTATGGGAAGTCCGGTATGAGGTGCTCTGTTTATGTAAAGGCATAACCACTGAAACTTGGATGCCGTTTTTATTTTTCCTTCTATACTCAAAAAAATGCTACCACATCTATAATATTGATCTTGCTTCGACATATTTACGTCCTAATGTATTTACATAAAAACATTAATTCAATAAACAGAAGTTGAGCTACGTCTTCGTAATCCCACGAGTTCTTTTATTCTTGATAGCTCTTTGTCATCAGGTAGAAATTGAAATTCCATATCAAATAAAAAAGGTGAATAGTACAACCAGCCTTTTTTATTGAGCCTTTCTAGAATTTCCATTGCCGATTTATATTTACCTTTCATGATATATATTCCAGCTACCTTCATTAAAAAACTAGGGTGAGCTCTGCCTCTATCTAAATCCAACATGGCCATTTTCAAAGCTTTGTCTGCATAGATACTTGACGCTTTATCATTCTTTAGATGACGCATTGTTATTGACATTAACCTATATATATTCAAACCGAGATTGGCTGATATATTTAAATTTTCTTTATCATCAATGAGTACAAGTAATATATCTTTAGCCATCTCATATTTATGTGTTTTTAAAAGGTAATATATTTGTAGATGTCTAATAGATAACATTTGAAAAGCAACATCTTCCTTTAATTTGGATATTTCAGATAAACTCGTTTGAATATAGCTATTAGCTTCATCAAACCTTTGTTGCTCTAATAACATTAAAAAATAATAGGTATTAACTACATCATTTTCTCTTGCAAGTTTATGCGCTTTCTCATGTAGCGCTATGCTTTCTGAAATATTGTCAGTATGCGCTAGCAATCTAGCTTTCAAGCTAATGTTTAATGCTGATTTAGAATTTATACTTAACGAATTCTCTATCCAGTTAAGTCCATCTTCTACTTTCTTATACCCTATAGCCCACGCACTTTTTTCTCTCCATAATATCTCGGAATCGGGGTTTAGGACCAATGCCGTGTCAATACTTTTTATGCCTTGGATGTATTCTCCTCTCCAAAAATGTATGCGTGCAATATTTGATAAATTCAAATGGTTGAGGGGGTCAAGTACTTGTACTTTTCGATAGCTTTCTAGCGCTTGCTTAACCTCTCCAATAACTTCCAAACTATCGCCTAGCCACATATAAGCGTCAGCATAATTTTGATTAAGAGATATAGCCTTCCGATAGGCGATTATTGCCTCTTTAAATTTTCCGGCTGTAGCCAATACTAATCCGCTAGCTGCGTGTGCTTGAGCAAGTTGTGGCGACATGAGCACCGCATTTCTAGCTGCAGCAGCACCATGCTCATAGGATTTAGCAGCATTCATATTTCCAAAATTCTGAGAGAGAGCATAAGAGGTAGCTAACCCGGCATATGCTAAACCATAATCTGGCTTTTCGTTAATGGCTTGGTTAAACATTTTTATTGATTTAGCAATGGATGACTCAGTTCTTTTATTTAAATAGTGTAGACCTAATAAATAGAGATCATAAGCGTTAAATTCATCAACACTTTTTGTGCTATTAGTATTATTAGAAGATAGTTTTCTCGCAAGAGAGTATGCAATTTCTACAGTTATTTCGTATTGAAGATCGAATATGTTTGATAATGATTTTTTATACTTTTGATTCCAGAGCTGCAATCCCGTTTTTACGTCAACCAATTCAACATTAACACGTATATCTGAATCACTTCGTTTGATAGAACCCAAAACTAATGCATCAACATTTAATTTGTCTCCTATCACTTGTATCTTCATGTGGGAGTCCTTGTATTCAAAACTTGAACCTCTTGCAGATATCATTAAATTGTTGATATTGGATAAAGAATAAATGAGTTCTTCTGCAATACCATCTCCGAAGTAGTCCAAGCTATTATCTGCCTGCTGTTTTCCTCTGGTCAGATTCTCAAATGGCAGCACGGCAACCCTTTTAATATTTGCAATGTCAGGTTGTATTTTCAATTGCTTGTTGCCAATTACCTGTTGAATATACAATGACAATAAAACTATAATAATTGTTGATATAGTCAGAGTTATTAAAGCCTTAGATGGTTTAGTGTTTGTAACTGACTGGCCTAAAATATTAAGAATATTTTTGTGTTCAGAGTTTTCTGATTGAATAGATGTTACGGAGCTGTCATTAACATTAAGACGGTATCCTTTTTTGGGAATTGTTTCTAATGTCTCCTCGTCCAAATTAATTGCTCTAATCGCTTTTCTTAGTTTGCCGATAGTGTTCGTTAATACATGTTCGCCAACAACCGTATCTTGCCAAACTTCTTGTAAAAGTTCCTCTCTAGGTACGGCTCTATTTGAATGCCTGATTAGATAGGTTAACAAATCCATTGTTTTTGCTTGCAAAGATTGTTGTTGAGCACCTTCTCCCAACTTTAGATCTGCCGTATAAATTGGATGCCCGTTAATCCACAGCGTGTTATTTGATTTAAATTGTGATGTGATCATGTAATAAGGGTTACAGCTTGCTTTGATATTTTTTTAATTATTACACTGTATTCTACGTTAAGTAACAATATGGGAGAAATAATTATAATCCCACCCCAAGTAATTACTAAATAAGGTATACCAAACCTATTTAACTTGTTAAATAATAACGGGATTTATTTTGAGTGTAAAAAAAATTGTTATAAAATAGTTTTTCCTGTCCTTTTTAAATTAATCTGCTTTTCATCAAAATCAATCAACTTATTAGGACATCTATGCAATCATCCAATCCCACGCTATTACTGCTGATTAATTTCTTATTATTCGCTACCTATCATGTAAGTGCAAAAAATGTAAATACAAAAAGCGAGCCACTCAATGTATTAGGTTCTCCAATACATCATGGGAAATATAATGTTGGATTTAAGACCATCGATGCTAAAGATTACGCGAGAAGTCATGAAATATTAATTGATGAACAAGGAAAAAAATTAACCCATAGTCAACCTCGCCACGTTCAAATAGCAATTTGGTATCCAACAGCTTCTAATGCTGAACCAATGAAATACTCCGATTACCTTATTTTACAAGACAGCGCACAAAAAGAACTACCTTTCAATGATGACGATTTTTTGCGTCGGAAGAAGGGTTATGTTGAGCTTTCCAAACTGTCTGGGGCAAAGGAAAAGCTAGTTATTAAAAATTATAATTATCCCATGCAAGCCATACGAAATGCTCCTTCTTTAGAAGGGAGTTTCCCTTTGGTTATGTATATTCCTAAAGCGCACCGTCAGGTCTATGAAAATACGGTTATGATAGAACGCTTGGTGAGCAACGGTTATATCGTCGCCACTACAGCTAACAGAGCTCGTGATTTCGTTTGGCCTCAAGACGGATTTTTTTCCGATAAAGATCAAATGATGGTATCGATTGAAGACGCCAGGTTTGCTAAAGGTTATATGCATAATTTCGAAAACATTAATTATGATAAAGTAGCGTTGTTGGCAATGTGGGAGGGTGCATATACCGCTTTGGCCATGGCAAATACTGACTACAGTATTGATGCCATAATTAACTTAAGTGGTAGAGGACCAAGTGTAAAAATTGCTAAGCACCGCGACAACGATCCTAAATATTTCTCAGAAAACATATCTTATTGGAAACCGAAAAAAATCACTACCGATATATTTGAGATTCGTGCAGATCTAGAAAACAATTTCTTTGCAAGAACGGAATATATCGACGAAGCACCTTTCTCAAATCGACTTATTTATGACATGACCGATCAACGTTTCTGGTCCATGTCGTCAGAGTTTATCATTCATTATCCAATTGCTAATGGTGATGATGCCAGTGAATATGTTAAACATTATAATATAACCATGGACTTAGTAGAAAACTACTTGGATGAAAAACTAAAAGGGAAATCTACTTCATGGAAAAACAAATATCCACATAAATTGAAGTTATTAACCGGCGCAAATCCACCTTTAAGTCCCACACAGTTCATGGCATTGATCAACTCAAAGGACGTGGAGGCAGCCTTTAAGGAATTTAATCGCGTGAGAACTATTGACAGCGAGTATAAACCGTTCCTTCCTTACATGATGGTTGGCGCCGCCTATAGTAAGTCCGATGAAAAAAAATATAAAGATGCCAATGACATTATGGAAATGGCTACTATCGCTTACCCCGAATATGTAAATAATTGGGATACTAAAGGTGAATTATTGATGACTTCTAGTCAAAACAAACAAGCATTAAATGCTTATGAAACAGCACTTTCTTTAAATCCAAGTACGAAACAATTACAAAATATTAATAAACAAATTACACTTTTGAAAAGGCAGTTGGCAAATAAGGGAGCAAATTAAAGATGTACAGGTCACTGTATGCATTGAGCTTACTTTTAAGCGGTCAGATTTATGCAGCTGACCTTTCCCAATACCAATTAGTTTTTGATTCCAACCGATCTGGATATCAAGAAATTCATGTTATGGATGCTGACGGAAAAAATGAATTTCAAGTGACCCATAGAAGACAAGGAATGCCAGATCATGATGCTCGTTGGATTCCAGGAAAGGACAAAGTGGGTTTTCAATCTTATCGAAAAGGTGGTTGGCGCATTTGGACTATTGATATCAGTGGGCAGTCTCCAAAATTGTTTACTGATTATGGCAATTACGAAGGGGAACCAAATTGGTCCACAATAAATAAGGAGGTAGTTTTTACCAGTTATCGGCCAACCATGAATATATTTGTCGCTGATAGTCGCGGCCATGTTCTTCGTCAACTAACCCATTTTAAGAACTATAGTAAGATTGCTGATCATCCAAGGTGGTCTGCTGATGGCAAATATATAACATTCATATCAAATATTGATGGCGACTATGAAGTTTTCATAATGGACAGCGATGGTAACCATACCAAACAACTTACATTCAATAGTTCCGCCGACTTCTCACCGAGCCTGTCTCCCGATGGAGAAAACCTATTATATTTGAGTGAGCAACATGGACAGTTTGAAAGTTACTTACTCAATATTAATACAGGAAAACATACTAAGATTTCTTCAAATCCCAAAAACAGCGAAAATGACTATCGCAGTGAGTTAATGGAAGGAACTTCTTCGTTTCGTTCGCTAGCCCCTACCTGGTCTCCTGATGGTCAATGGATTGCCTATTATTGTTATGAACAAAAAAATGCCGAAATTTGCATTGCAGATAAAAAGGGGAAATTTGTTAAAAGAATTACCCATAACAATTTTCATGATGGCGCACCAAGTTGGCGATTTAAACCCAAATAAACGACTTATTTTAATAGTATTAACCTTCAAGGGAGGTCCACTTTATATGCACTTTGAAGACAATACGGTATCACTTTTGCATTTACCCTAGGGGTAAGTCTGAAACACGGACACTATGTACCCAAGTCCTAAAAGGGGATGTTTAATTCTTTAAGTCAACTAGGATGGATTATTATTCTCACAATTATAATGTCCAACCCTCACCTTGCAAATCATTACTCCAGGAAGTAGAGATTACTTTATCCAACTATACTGAATTTATTCGCGTAGCATATGGCATAAGTTAACCCTATAACCTTAATAATAATGACTGCTATATGATCGGAAAGTTGACCTTAACATTCAGTAAGTCTTTATGTCTCGAATGCGCACAAAGTGATCATCATCCTTGAGGCGCTTTGGCGGCGAAAGCGAGATAGAAAAATACGACTAATGTCAGCTAACATTAGAAATAGCAGACATAAAAGTAGACGGATATGTATTAAAGCTTAAGACCGCTTTGTGGTAGCTTCTAATCTTTCAAGTTCAAAATGGATTGATCTTATATCAGCCCTAAAGTCGAGTCAGTAGCCATTGTTAGCCCTAGCAAAAAGTCACTTAAAACCTTAATATAACGCTGTAGATGACTCTGCCAAACGTTCATAGTTACGGCTTAATCAAGTCCAGCCACTACCTGTTTACGGTTTTTGTTTAATAAAGCTTGATAAGTTTTGTCGCCAAGACCAAGGTCGATGAATAATTGCTTCATAATGGCCTCTGGGAAATGCTTAGCATTATAATCAGGCAACCAGCCGTTATTCATCATACTGAGTATCATGGTTTTGGCCTTTTCCCTGTGCTGTCGAAACAACAGCCAACGGGCATAATAAATGTTTGGCGAAGTTTCCCTTTGGGCAAAACTGTTATCAAGTTTCTGGGCCAAGTCGTTCACTAATTGCATTTTACCGCGCCGCGCCTGCAACTGGACAAAATAAATAAGCTTATAGCGATTTTTAGTGGTTACACTTATGTCACCCGTCGCTTCTGGATTGAGAATACTGTCGGCAAACTCAGGTCGCAGTCTCAAAAAATCCAGGTAGGCTTTTTCATCATCCCCCATTTGTTCAAGCACCGACAGGTAGACTCCGGCATATCGAGCACTGTCTTGATGGATGACTATGCGTTTTTCGACAAAGGCTATAACATCTTGATAACGCCCTTGAGCGGCAGCGAGAGAGGTTTGAATAAACAACTTAAAAGATGCATTAATCGGCTTGCCTTGTAATTTCGCCAGTGTTTCGGCAACCGCAGTAGATTTCCCCAACGCCAACTCTATCTGCGCTTGGGTCAGTTGATACGAGGGCTGTTTGCGCATAATTGAGGGATATTTTTTCGCCCATAACAAAAAAGCGCGGGCACGGTCGATAGTAAGAGGTAAAAAATCGAGCTCTTCAATTGCCCGATTGGTGTAATCTAATTGTAAGTCCAATGCCCGGCGGTAGTAAAACCTAGCTTGCGTTTTTTTTCCTGCATTGAGATAGGCATAAGCTAAGCTGCGATTGATCATCGGTGACATAGGCGCTAACGCATAGGCCATTTGGGTCATGCTTAAACCTTGCTTGTATTTACCCATTCTACGGTTCATCTCGGCGTACCACATATAAGCAAAGGGGTAATTTGGCGTTAGCTTTATGGCTTTTTCAAACAATTTCTCGGCCTGAACGCTTTTACCTTGGCTGCTCAACAACATGGCCTGCGCCGCTATTGCCTGACCAAGGTTTGGTTGCTGTTCTAGCACTTGTTGTAATAGTGGACGACACTTGCTTAACGCTTGTTCAAGTGACCAGTCAGCATAAATATGTAAAGAATGATAGGTATCACAAAGACCAACCGCTGCTAGAGGAAATAACCCTTGTTGTTGTTGCATCTCTTCATAAACCGATTTGGCCCGATAAAGTGCCGGGCCATTACGTTGTTCCCACAAATGACGGGCCAATAAGTATTGATCAAAATTGCGGTTATCTATAAGGGTTGACTTAAAAGCGGGTAGTGTTTGTTGACGATTAAACAACCCTAGCAAGGTTTCCACTATTGTGTCTTGCAAGGCAAACAAATCATTGATCTCACCGTCAAAAGTGCTTGCCCAAATCACTTCTTGGCTGTCAACCTGAACCAGTTGTAAAAATACTCGAATATTGTTGTTTTGTTTATGTATCCTGCCCTTTATAACGGCTTGGGTGCTGGGCGATGACGTCGTTTGGCTTAAGGAGACAACACGCATCTGTTTGATTTGCATCAATTGGGTGAGCAAAACATCATTTAACGCGTCGAGTTTCGCGGCTTTACCAAGATTTTCGGTGCTCAAACGCTGCAATGAAATCGAATTGATCTGCGCTATGTTAAGTAGGCTTGGTCGTTGTTCAGGTTCTAACCAGGGTTTAGAGAAATGCAGTACACTGATAACAATCACAACAAACATTGCAACAAGCCAAAAGCGCCAATTTGTCAGCCAATTTTTCCCGGGTTCACCGGGATTAAGCTGCGATAGATTCTGAACAGCGATGTCTTGGCTATCAGCCGTTATTTTTGTTTGATTTATTATGGTTGGCAGCGCTTTTACTGGGGCAATAAGGCGATAGCCCTTGCCTGAAATTCGTTCAATATAAGCCGGCTCAGTTGCCGTATCTCCTAATGCTTTGCGTAATTGTGCGATGGCCTGATAGACAGAACTATCGCTTACCACTTGTTGCTTCCAAACACTTGCCATCAAGGTTTCGAGATTGAGAGGCTCGCCCTCTCCTTCAACTAAAGCTAGCAGTATCGCCATCACTTTAGGCACAAGAATAATTTGATTATCAGCGCAGGAAATTCTATTAAGCCCGGGCTCAACCTTCCATTGCCCGACCATAAAGGCCTTGTTGTTGTCCAAAAATATGATCCACAGCGAAAACTTGACGTATTCTAACAGATATCGTGTCACATTAAATTATTCTAACTGGTTGTTTTTATTGCATTCAAAAAAATTTTAGAAATGTTTTAGCTAAGTTTTAAGCTTATTTTGCCAGCTAACGGCAATATTCCCTTAAACAAATATGACGCAGACAAGTGATGAGAATGATAAAAATCAAACTAGTTTTAAACCTCCCCTTAGCAACTTTAGGCTGTACGCTATTAACATTTTGTAATCAGGTTTGGGCTGATGAAGTGACCAGCATTACTACAGAAGAAAAGGTTTCTTGGGACAATGCTTATAATAGCTCAACAAAAGAGAGATTTATTCCAGTTGAGCTTTTTACTGGAGGAAAATGGGATGGGAAACATGAATTAATACTAAAAGAAGCTACTACCTCCGCGTCTGCCTGTGACCCCATCACTGGAAAACGATGCGCTACTTTTAACATTACCGGTCCATTTAAAACAGAAAAAAATGACACCAAAATTGAATGGGCTGGCGATGAAATTTCCTATTACCGAAGAACATTTAGTACTCGACGTATGGGAGCGGTTGAATCTCTTTTTACAATTAATAATTCAAAAGATGGGCTGGTGAGGATTTTCGACAAACGAAAACAGTGGGGTGCAAGAACTTATGATGGATTAGGGAGTAAATTTCCCCTTGGTTACTGGAAGCAAGGGGAAGTACGCACTTACCCCTCACGTAGACCAACAAGAATCGAAATCATAGAGCTTGATGGACCGAATCACTGTCTTACATTTCGATGGGTAGTAGGCAAAGGTGAACGAAAAAATATGGATAATAATTATACTTTTTGTCCTGATCGTGGTTTTACATATTTTAGTCACAATAACCAAGGAGCTGATTCAAAAAAATGAAAACATCCATAAATTCTCACGCCTGAGTATAAGGAGATAAGATAGGGCCAACGAATCGAGATAGATATTTTTTAATCGTTTCTTAAACGGTCAAAGCGTGGGCTGGATTCGCACACAGTGCTGTGCGATAAAAGCTTTGCTGAAGATGATTTATGTCTTAATTACCAACAAGTTAGTTTAGATGTCTTTATTCTATTGTTAAATAACAAATAACAAATAACAAATAACAAATAACAAATAACAAATAACAAATAACAAATAA
>Ga0105356_10005091_pt1 | contig 12583 bp, 9 predicted proteins | sample GOMGulsemesocosm_3_FD_83502 | JGI IMG/M metagenome (GOLD analysis project Ga0105356, IMG submission 83502) | Methane-oxidizing microbial communities from mesocosms in the Gulf of Mexico - GOM9D Gulf of Mexico | ecosystem: Environmental > Aquatic > Marine > Cold seeps | place: Gulf of Mexico...
AAGATAATATCATTTTATAAAATAGCAAACGAAAATTTCATGTCTTTTTTTAATACTGAATTTGCCATCTTTTTGAAGTTTTCTTTTTGTTCTTACTAATTTTATATATTTTTGGTTGGAAATGACAACTTCAGTATCATTTATGTCCAATTTATGGAAAGCAATAAGCTTCTAATTCATCTTAAAACTACTTCTTTAAAAAAAAGAAGCCTTGATAAATGGTGTATCTTAGGAAAAAAATACTTTTTTCTAATTTTCCTTTCACTCTCGAATTTAGTTTATTCTCAAAATGATTTATCTGTTGATGATTTTGCTTTTATTTGTCAAGACACTAAATTATCCATCCAAAAAAACCTTATTTCTGGTGCTCAAGCATTTTTTCTAAACATAAATGAAACCAAAACAGGTTACACTCTAAACAATTCAAAAGAACAAAAAAAGCTGGGACAAGTATTGATTCCTATCCAACAGTTTTTACAACAAAAACCTAAGAGCATCATTTCATTAATTTTTAAAGGAACTTACAAAAAAGACCAACTACAGCTGTTTCTAAAAAATCACTTTCTTGACAAAGTTTCTTTTCAAACAAAAGCCGATTGGCCCAAAATGGATTCTTTAACAAAAAATGGAGTTCAAATTCTTGCCATTTTCAAATCCGATTTGGTAAACACATCCATTCAAAAAATACGAAAAGAAAAGAAATACTCTAGTAGATTTTCTTCCGACCCTCTGCACAAACTGGTGCTATTTAATTCGAAAGCAGCCAATGACAGTATACTTCTAAATAACTGTTTTGAATTTTGGAAAAGCACTGGAAAAGCACCAAATTTCATTATTGCTCCAAAAATCAAAATAGAGAAGTTAAAAAACATCACAGATTCATTAAACCGAACACGACGTTTTAGAGGTATCTTGAAATACAATGGCAAAAGATTGAATAAAATATCTTGGATGAAATCTCCACAAGTCATAACCCCTGCTAAATTCTCTTTTCCTCTTACCCAACTGGAACAAGTTCTTTCACCTTATAAAAATGGATATAGAATAACGCCAGCAGAAGTAATCCATCATGTTGGTCAAAATGATGCTCCAAGAATTTTTACAGCCTTTGATGTTATTTTAAAAGACAATCTTATTTATGATTTCTCATTTGAAAATGAAATTGTAAACAGTATGGAACCTAAATGGAACAGAGCTATCTCTAAAGATATTTCATTTGCAAAAGACCCAGAAAGAGGAAATGTACTACATCTAAACACACTCGACTCTTTTATTGATTACTCTAAAGAAAACACATTAGATTTTGAAACACCTATCAGTATTTCTGTTTGGGTAAAGCCAGACCGCATTCCACAGTTTATGGGAGTTCTAGGTTTTGGAATGGCTTTCTCGTTCAAACTCAAAAAAGGAAATCCTGATTTCACAACAGCAACCATAAAAGATCATATAATCAAACACCCTCTTGAAATCAACAAATGGCATCATTTAGTCGCCATTTACAACCCAAGAACTAGTATCGAGTTTTATCTTGATGGAAAAAAGATTGGAGAATCAAATACTACTGACATTATCCCTTCTAACCAATCACTCGTTATAGGTAATAATATATGGGGTGAACAATTTTATGGTTCCATTGATGATTTAAAAATATGGGACAGAGGACTTTCATCTAAAGAAATCACTACTTTGTATCATTACACCCCAGCCAATAAAAACAAAATAATTTTTATCTTTATTGGTCTATTGAGTGTTCTAGGAATTGTAATTTTATTCCTTTACAAAAAGAAGAAAACAACTCCATACCTGATTTACAAACCTCAAAACATTTCAAAAAAACCAGTAATTCAAAGCCCCCTTCAAAATACACTTCGTCTTTTTGGAAATTTTCAAATACATCTCACTTCAACAAAGACGACGCTTTCATTTTCACCCTTACATAAACAACTCCTTTCCTTTCTAATTTTAACCACTTTGGAAGAAAAAGAAGGCATTAGCACAATCAAACTTACTGAAACATTTTGGCCTGGAGTTTCTAAAATAAAAGCCAAAGAAAACCGCAATGGAAATATTCGAAAATTAAGAATGGTGTTATCCGAAATAAATGGATTAGAAGTTATTTTCGAAAATAAAAAATGGCGTATTGAAAATAATTCGGATTTAGAAATTGATATTTTCCAATATACAGCACTTAAAGAAAGTATAGAATCAAATCTAGCGAATGAAAAACTATCTTTAATTGAATTGGAAACTTTTCTTGAATTGATAAAAAAGGGAAATATTCTACAAAATATACAAACGGAGTGGACTGATTATTATAAAAATAAAATCTCTAATGAAATAGAAAATCTCCTATCGAAAACTTACAATTCTCAAAATAAAAACCTGCACCCCGAATTGAATATTAAAATTGCAAAAACAATTCTTTTATTTGACAATCTTAATGAAAATGCACTGGAAATTTTGATTACCCAGTTGGTTTCTTCTGGAAAACATGGTCTAGCACAAAACGTTTATGCTACTTTCTCAAAAAATTACGAAGCTCTTTACGCAGAACCCTTTGGAACCAAATACCAAAATTTTATTAAAAGATAATCTCTATAAAATACAATTTGGCTTAATTTTAAGAAAAAAATAAGGCGTTCACCCATTTGTTCACCTGTTTAGACCTCATCTACTCCTATCTTTAGCTTTTATTTAAAAAACTAAATACATATACATATGAATTCTAACAGAAGAGATTTTTTAAAAAAATCATCCATTGCAGGAGCTGGCTTGGCTCTTTTACCAAATTTTTTAAGTGCAAATAACTTCGACGCTTCATCTACAGCCTTTAGATCAAAATATATGGGTGACTTTGTTGCTCCTAAATTAGAAACTGTACGTTGTGCTTTTATCGGTGTTGGAGCTAGAGGATCTGGACATGCCACAAGAGTCGCTTCTATTGAAGGAACAGAAGTAGTCGCCATTAGTGATTTGTATGAAGATTTGGCTACCAAAATAGCTAAGAGATGTGAAGCAAAAGGAAACGGACAACGTCATAAAAATATTGCGCTTTATACTGGTGGAGAGAAAGAATGGAAAAAAATGCTAAAAAAAGAAAAACCTGATGTTGTTTTTATTAGTACTCCGTGGAAAACTCATGCTCCCATGGCTATTGAAACTATGAAAAAAGGTGCACATGCATTTGTTGAAGTTCCTATCGGTGTAACTATAGAAGAAATGTGGGAAATCGTAAAAACTTCTGAAAAGACACAAAAACACTGTATGATGATGGAAAACGTTAATTACGGACGTGAGGAATTATTATACCTTAATATGTGTAGAAAAGGTGTTATTGGAGAATTACTTCATGGAGAAGCTGCTTATATACATGAGTTAAGAGGTCAAATGAATCAAGTTGATCGTGGAACAGGGTCATGGAGAACACCTCATTATGCAAATAGAAATGGAAACCTATATCCTACCCATGGATTAGGTCCTGTTGCTCAATATATGAATTTGGCCAGAGGAGAAGATAATTTTGAACGTATCGTTTCTTTATCATCACCAGCAAAAGGAAGAAGTTTATATGCAAAAAAGAACTTTGGGAAAGATCATAAATGGAACAAAATGGATTTTCAAGGTGGAGATATGAGTACCTCTATTATAAAAACAACAATGGGTAGAACCATTATGGTACAGTGGGATGAAACAAGTCCGCGACCATACTCGAGACACAATCTTATTCAAGGAACAAAAGGAACTTTGACTGGATTCCCTACTAGAATTGCATTAGAAGGAGGCGTTGAAGGAGCAACCAAAGGGCACCATCAATGGGCTCAAGGAGATCAATTAAAAGAAATATTTGAAAAATACGAACACCCATTGTACCAACGTCTAGGTGAAGTCTCTAAGAAAAACGGAGGGCATGGTGGTATGGATTACATGATGTCTTACCGAATTATTGAATGTTTAAGAAAAGGATTGCCTATGGATCAAAATGTTTATGAAGGCTGTTTCTGGAGTGCCGTAGGTCCGTTAAGTGAAGCATCTGTTGCTGAACATGGTAGTTCTCAAAAATTCCCAGATTTCACAAAAGGAGATTGGAAAAACACAAAACCTTTGGATATTGTTAGTTAAATTATAAAGGTTTTATATACCTATTTTTTAAAAAGAAAGCCCTCACAAAAAAAATGTGAGGGCTTTTACTTTATTACAGTATACTTCTAAAATTACGCTTTAATTCCACTGGTATTTCAAAAGAAACTCCACAGAACCTTTTTTATTCGCATTCGTTATTTTTGAAGTATTGATATCATAAGAGAATCCAAACTTTAATTTCTTTACAGTGGTGAATAAGGAATAGATAGAAACCGTCTCATCTATTCTGTAATTCAAGCCAAACTTCATTTTCTTGTATAAATCAACTGTAGAAGAGATGTCATACGAGGATGGAGCTCCATTTACATGACGCGTCATTAAAGCAGGAGTGATGTCCATATTTTCGTTTATTTCAAAAGTATAGCCTCCTCCTAAATACACATGCAAATCATTGATCACTGCAATAGGTACATTCCCTTGTTTCTCATAACGTTTTCCTTTTAAAAAGTTAGGTGTTGATAAAGTCACATAATATTTTGGATGTTTCAAATAAAATCCGGCGCCGATATGAGGAATGAAAAAACTCTTGTTGGCTGTAAACAAAAGATCGTTTTCTGGGGCTCCTGCTTTGGTCAAATCTACATTGGTAAAACCTCCGCCACTCTTCAATCCAAAAAACAACAAATGCTCTTCAGATAATTGCAATTTGTATGAGATATCAATAGCAATATCGGTCTCTGACAACACAAATACTTCATCGTTGATTACTGACAAATAAATTTTCAATATCAAAAAAAAGCCATTTCAAAAAATTGAAATGGCTTTTAAATATTTTATAAAACGGTATTAAGATTCCTCTTCTCCTTCTTTTAACGGCACATCTTGCATAACAAAATCCACATCATGTCCTGGTTTGCTATAGTCATATGCCCAACGTTCTACTGATGGTATTTTTCCTGGCCAGTTTCCATGTATTCTTTCCACAGGAGTTGTCCATTCTAAAGTTGTAGATTTCCATGGGTTTTGTACCGCATCTTTTCCTTTAAAAATACTCATAAAGAAATTTACTAAGAAAATAATCTGTGCAATACCACCTAAAAGTGCAAACAATGTAATTACAACATTTACATCTGATAAATCATCAAATAATGGAAATGCTGTATTTGTATAGTATCTACGTGGTAAACCTGCCAATCCAATGAAATGCATTGGAAAAAACACTCCATAAGCTGCAATCGCAGTAATCCAGAAATGCCAGTATCCTAATGTTTTGTCCATCATTTTACCGTACATTTTAGGGAACCAGTGATACACACCTGCAAACATTCCATATATTGCTGATACTCCCATTACCAAGTGGAAATGCGCTACCACAAAATAAGTGTCATGTACATTAATATCCAAGGCACTATCTCCCAAAACAATTCCGGTCAAACCTCCTGTTATAAAAGTAGAAACCAATCCAATTGAAAACAGCATTGCTGGATTCATTTGCAGATTTCCTTTCCACAATGTTGTAATATAGTTAAATGCTTTTACCGCAGATGGAATTGCAATTAACAATGTTGTAAATGTAAATACAGATCCTAAGAATGGATTCATTCCTGAAATAAACATATGGTGTCCCCATACAATTGTAGACAAGAATGCAATTGCCATAATAGAACCAATCATTGCACGGTACCCAAAAATAGGTTTACGTGAATTGGTTGCTATCACTTCTGATGTGATACCTAACGCTGGTAACAATACAATATATACCTCAGGGTGTCCTAAGAACCAGAACAAGTGCTCAAACAAAACAGGAGAACCTCCTTGGTAATGTAATACTTCACCACTGATAAAGATATCAGATAAGTAGAATGATGTTCCAAAACTTCTATCAAAAATCAATAATAACGCTGCCGATAAGAGTACTGGAAAAGAAACCACTCCAATAATAGCAGTGATAAAGAATGCCCACATTGTTAGAGGCAATCTTGTCATCTTCATTCCTTTTGTTCTTAAGTTTAAAATTGTAACTATATAATTCAAAGATCCAATCAATGAGGATGCAACAAAAATAGCCATAGATACCAACCACAACGTCATTCCCATTCCTGAACCAGGAATTGCTTGTGGCAATGCACTTAACGGAGGATAAATAGTCCAACCTGCAGATGCCGGCCCTGCCTCTACAAATAATGAAATGACCATAATGATACTAGAGATAAAAAACATCCAGTAAGAAATCATGTTCATAAATCCTGATGCCATATCACGAGCTCCAATTTGCAATGGAATCAATAAGTTACTAAAGGTCCCACTAAGCCCAGCTGTCAAAACAAAAAACACCATAATAGTACCGTGGATTGTTACCAATGCTAAATACATATCTGGATCCATAACTCCATCTGTTTGATGGCCTCCTAAGAAAGCTTCAACAATAGAGAATGAATGCTCTGGCCATGCAATTTGCAAACGAAATAACATAGACATAAGAACCCCTATCACCCCCATAATGATACCGGTGATCAAGAATTGCTTAGAAATCATTTTGTGATCTTGACTAAAGATGTATTTAGTTACAAAAGTTTCTTTATGATGATGCTCTGACATAATTTATTTTAATTTAAATTTCATTCTCTGAACGAGTTAGAAATTGTTTAATCTTTAATTTATAATTTAGTATCCTTTATTTTACAACTTCAGCAATTGTCTTTTGTTGTGCCAACCAACTATTGAAAGCAGCTTCCTCTTCTACAACAATTTTCATTTGCATATTATAGTGAGATGCACCACAAATTTTATTACATAATAATAAGTAATCAAATGTATAAGCTTCTTCTCCTTTTGCTTTTCTAACTTTGTTGATTCTGTCAACTTTTCTTACAGTTTCTTCTTGCACTCTCATTTCCTCAGTTGTAAACTTAGGTGTAAACCCAAACTCTGTAACCATTCCAGGTACACAGTTCATTTGTGCTCTAAAGTGAGGCATGTAAGCCGAGTGCAACACATCTTGAGATCTGAACTTGAATACAATTTTTCTACCTTTTGGTAAATGCAATTCACGAACAGGAATATCATCAGCAGAATTTACATCTGTCATATCAACCCCCATTGTATTTATTCCCTTAATATTTCTAACGTTACCACGACCTAATGTGTTATCTGCTCCAGCATAACGAGCTTCCCATTGAAACTGTTTTGCATATACTTCAATAACCAAAGGGTCTTTAGCATTTGACAAATCCATTACTGTATTCCAAGTCCAAAGACCGTAACCGATCAAACCTGTCAATACAATTGTAGGAATCGTTGTCCAAATTGTTTCCAACTTGTGACTATCAGCATAGAACAATGCTTTTCTATTGTTAATTCCTCTATATTTATAAGAGAAAAAGAATAACAATCCTTGCGTAGCAAATTGAACAATACCAATTAATATAAAAGATATTAAAAATAAATTATCATCATGTTCTCCTTCTACCGAAGCAGATTCAGGTAGCATCATATCATTCATAAAAAACAAACAATATCCCATTAACACATAAAATCCAATTAAGAAAATTAAAAATAACTTTCCGTGAATATCATTGTCTTTATCTGTTGCAATTGGGTTTTCATCGGCTCTTGAAATTGCAGAAACTTTTTCGTTTTTGTCATTCGTTAAAGTAACTCTTTTGAAACTTGTCAGTTTGTTCACTTGCCAAATCCCTAAGGCTATTGCAACAGCTATAAAAATGTAAAATAAAGCTAGCATATCTTCTATCTATTTTTTGATTAATTAGTTTGTTATTTTATTAGTAATGGAATGTTTCACTCTCTTTCAAGAATGGATTTCCTTTTGCTAATAATGGTGCTTTTGAAATTGATGTAAATACAGAATAAATAAACAATCCTAAGAAAAATAAGATGGCCCCTACTTCTGGGATTCCGAAGAACCACTCTCCACCAACTGTTGCTGGCATAATCATGATAAATACATCCATATAATGTCCTAGTAATACAACCACTCCAGCTCCAATTACGAAATGAGGAATACGCTTGTAATCACTATTCATTAATAACAATATTGGAAAAATAAAATTCATAGGAATCATCATCAAAAATGGCAATTTGTACTCTTCAAATCTTTGTACAAAATAGGTGGTCTCTTCAGGCATATCTGCATACCAAATTAACATAAATTGCGAGAACCACAAGTACGTCCAGAAAATACTAAATCCAAACATGAATTTAGCCAAATCGTGAATATGACTGTTATTTACAAATGGCAAATGCCCTTTCGATTGTAAGTATACCGCCACAATCGCAATTACTGTAACTGCAGAAACCATAAATGTTGCCAATACATACCATCCAAACAAAGTACTAAACCAATGTGGATCTAATGACATGATCCAATCCCATGACATCATTGATTCTGTAAATAAGAAGAATCCCAAAAATGCAATTGACATTTTAAAGTTCTTTTTATAGCTAATCAAATCAGACGCGTTGTCTTCTGCCAAAGATGCTTTTCTTGATAAGTGTCTATATAAATTCCAACCTACAATATATACTATAGATCTAATAGTCCATCCAGGAACGTTCAACCACCAGCTTTTACCATCAATGATAGCATCATAATTCGCTGCAGTAGGATCAACTGTTCCTTCAGCCATCCAAACAAATAAATGATGAATATGTAAAGAACCTAATAACAAGAAAATTAATAAGATAATTGTTACTGGTAATAAATTACCAGTAATACCTTCCATTACTCTAAATAAAACAATCGACCACCCCGCTTGTGCAGCACGTTGAATTGCATAAAAAGCCAATACCAAAAGTGTTACTCCAAAAAAGAAAAACAACGCTACATAGAAAGCAGCCCAAGGTCTATTTTTTAATTGATGAAAAACATGTACCGCATGCGTGTCTTCATGAGAAACTTCAGCATGATCTCCATGACCAGCCTCAGCATGTACTCCTTGTTTTACTTCTTCATGATGTGCAACTGCTGCAGCCCCATGTGCACCATGCTCGTTATGCGCATTGTGCAATTGTTCTTTTACTTCTTCTAGTGAACTTGGTGTAGATAGAAATCCAGAGATTACTCCCAAGGCTCCTATAACCATTAATGCTAGTGCGAATGTTTTTAATTTACCTGAAAACTGATACATTTTTGTTAGTTTTGAGTTGTTGGATTTGAATTATGAATTATTTGATTCATACACCAAAACCAATTTTTATTATTTCAATAAATCGTTTCTTAATGTTTGCACGTGATTTACAACTTGCCAACGCTCTTCCCCTGTCAATTGCGATGCATGCGATCCCATAAGGTTTCTACCATACATAATAACATGATAAATACTTCCCTCAGTAAGCGCTCTATCTTTGTAATTAGGTATTCCTAAAAACTTTTCTCTCTTTACAAGATCTCCTTGTCCATCACCCTTTTTACCGTGACACACTGCACAATAAATTCCATAAAGAGCTTTTCCTTTTTCACTATTCACTTGATGTGCTGTTAAAGGAGATTTCAAGTCATTCAATGCTGCTTCATAGCCTTCATTTGTATTTGGATAATCGTAAGGTACCTGACCTCTTGCGATAGTTCCAACAACTGGTTTCTGAGAATCCATTCCGTTCGCAAATGTTGTATTTACCCCATAAGGTTCATACGCAACCGAAGTATACATATCTGGCATGAATTGTACGTATGGTTTTGTTTTGTCTTTACAAGAAGTAAATGCGACAGCTACAAATAGAAAAGCTGCTATTTTGTTTATTGTGTTTTTCATAGCTCTAGTTCTTTTCAATTACGTTAATTTCTACCGCTCCTGTTTCATTCAATAAAGAAGTCAATTCTTCTTCATTGTTATGTATAGAGATTTCCATTAAGAAATGGTCATCAGTTGTTCTTACATCAGGATTTTCTGCTGCTTTAAATGGCCAAAGTCTACTTCTCATGTAAAACGTAATTACCATAAAGTGGGCTGCAAAAAACACAGTCAATTCGAATAAAATCGGCACAAAAGCTGGCATGTTCAAAAACCAACTAAAATTAGGTTTTCCTCCAATATCTTGAGGCCAATCTTGAATCATCATGTAATTGGTCATCCAAATTGCAAACCCCAATCCTGTCAATCCATAAAAGAAAGAAGTTATAGCCAATCTTGTTGGAGCCAATCCCATTGCTTTGTCTAGTCCATGAACTGGAAAAGGTGTGAAAACTTCATCAATATGGTGATGAGCTGCTTTTACTTTTTTAACGGCATCCATCAAGATGTCATCATCATTATATAAGGCGTGTATTACTTTATTACTCATGATTTCCGTCTCTTAATTTTTTATAATTTTCTCCTGACATTTTTAATATAGTTTTTACCTCAGCTTGCGCAATCACAGGGAAAGTTCTAGCATATAGTAAGAATAACACTCCAAAGAATCCTATTGTTCCAATAAATATTCCAATATCGACAAAAGTAGGTTCAAAACGCGACCATGTAGATGGCAAATGTCCTTTACTCAATACAATTGCAATGATATCAAAACGTTCAAACCACATTCCAATATTAATAGCAATAGAGATCAAAAATGAAGCGATAAAACTTCTTCTTAATTTTCTTATCCATAAAAATTGAGGAATCGCAATATTGAACAAGATCAATGACCAAAATGCCCATCCGTATGCTCCTGTTGCAGCACCAACTGACATGTATGTAAAGTTTTCATATGGCGATCCCGTATACCATGCGATAAAAAATTCTGAAGCATAAGCCACAGCAACAATACCACCTGTTAACATAATTACCATATTCATGTACTCAATATGCAAACGTGTAATGTAATTTTCTAAATTTGTAACTTTTCTCATTATCCCTAACAATGTTTGTACCATTGCAAATCCAGAAAAGATTGCTCCAGCAACAAAGTAAGGAGGGAAAATTGTTGAATGCCATCCTGGATTGATTGACGTCGCAAAATCCATAGATACAATTGTATGCACTGAAAGTACTAATGGTGTTGCCAAACCTGCCAATACCAATGATACTTCTTCAAAACGTTGCCAATCTTTTGCTCTTCCAGACCATCCAAAACTTAACAATGCGTAAATTTTCTTTTGGAAAGGCTTGACAGCTCTATCTCTTAACATCGCAAAATCTGGAAGTAAACCTGTCCACCAGAAAACTAAGGATACAGATAAATAAGTAGAAATTGCAAATACATCCCAAAGTAAAGGTGAATTAAAGTTTACCCATAAAGATCCAAATTGATTCGGAATCGGTAATACCCAATAACCATTCCAAGGGCGTCCCATATGAATTAATGGAAACAAACCTGCCTGAAAAACCGCAAATATTGTCATTGCCTCTGCTGAACGGTTAATTGCCATTCTCCATCTCTGACGGAACAAAAGCAATACTGCAGAAATTAATGTACCAGCGTGACCAATACCAACCCACCATACAAAGTTAGTGATATCCCAAGCCCATCCAATGTTCTTGTTCAATCCCCAAACTCCAATACCAGTTCCAATTGTATAAGATATACATCCTATACCCCATAAAAAGGCTATTAATGAAATTGTAAATGCTATGTACCAATTTTTGTTTGCTTTCCCTTCAATAGGTTTTGCAATATCAACCGTAATATCGTGGTAACTTTTCTCCCCTAATACTAGTGGTTCTCTAATAGGTGCTTCGTAATGAGACGACATAATTTATATATTGTTTCTTAATTAATTTAGTTTATGCTTCTTCTGTATTTCTAACTTTTACTTGGTAAAGGACATTGTTATCTGTTCCGATAGCTTCCAATAAACGATACATTCTTTTATCTTCTTTTAATGCAACGATATCATCTTTTTCTTCGTTAACATCTCCAAAAACCAAAGATCCTGTTGCACAAGCAGAAGAACATGCTACTGCATTGTTAAATTCACCTGGAGCAACTTTTCGACCCTCTTTCTTTGCATTCAAAATAACTTGTTGTGTAGATTGAATACAGAATGAACATTTTTCCATTACTCCTCTAGAACGTACAACAACATCAGGATTCAATACCATTTTCCCGTAATCATCATTCATATTGAAATCAAATTCATCGTTGTTATTGTATTTAAACCAGTTGAAACGACGCACTCTATATGGACAGTTATTCGCACAATATCTTGTACCTACACATCTATTATATGCCATTTGATTTTGTCCTTGACGACCGTGTGATGTTGCTGCAACAGGGCAAACTGTTTCACATGGTGCGTGGTTGCAATGTTGACACATTAACGGTTGGAAAGCAACTTGAGGATTTTCAGCCTCAGGAGTTTCTAAATTGTAATAGTCTGCGACAGAATCAGATGTAGAATTTGTATTGTTTTCACGAGCAGAAGAACCTGCATCTAACTCAGATGAATAATACCTATCGATACGTAACCAGTGCATATCTCTACCTACACGCACTTCATGTTTCCCTACAACAGGAACATTATTTTCTGCATGACAGGCAACTACACAGGCTCCACATCCAGTAC
>Ga0105356_10005098_pt1 | contig 12572 bp, 13 predicted proteins | sample GOMGulsemesocosm_3_FD_83502 | JGI IMG/M metagenome (GOLD analysis project Ga0105356, IMG submission 83502) | Methane-oxidizing microbial communities from mesocosms in the Gulf of Mexico - GOM9D Gulf of Mexico | ecosystem: Environmental > Aquatic > Marine > Cold seeps | place: Gulf of Mexico...
GAGGTAATAAATACTACATCTTCAAAACCTGACTCAGTATCTATGGAAAACATCACGCCACTTGATGCAATGTCACTACGTACCATGCGCTGAATACCCGCAGATAAAGCAACACCACGATGATCGTAACCTTGGTGAACACGATAAGAAATAGCTCTATCATTGAATAACGAAGCGAAGACATGTTTTATTGCTAAAAAGACAGCATCTAGACCTCTAACATTTAAAAAGGTCTCTTGTTGACCAGCAAAAGAAGCATCTGGCATATCTTCAGCTGTTGCAGAAGAACGAACAGCAAAGGATGCATCATCAGCAAAACCATCAGCTAGTTTATTGTAAGCTTGTTCGATATCTCGTTGCATGTCTGGTAAAAATGGTGTGTCTATGATCCATTGACGAATTTTATTACCACAATCAGCAAGTGCCGCTAGATCACCAACATCTAAAGTGTCGAGCAAATCATAAATTTTATCGTTAAGACCGCTTTGTTCTAGGAACTCATTAAAAGCGTAAGAGGTAGTGGCAAAACCACCAGGAACTTGTACCCCTACATTAGCAAGGTTTGAAATCATTTCACCAAGTGATGCATTTTTTCCGCCTACACGGTCTACATCGCCCATACCCAAGTGTTCATACCAAAGTACATAATCTTGCACAACAAAATCTCCATTAAGGATTTAATTCAAATAAATAGGTTAGAAAGTCTCTTTATATTAATCGGTGAACATTTTACACTGCTGGTGTTGGAATTAGAATTAAAAGTTTTTAACTATTAGAACAAAATCCCCTACTATATTGTGAAAAAGGTAATTGAATATGCGTACTGCATTTTATATCTCTGATGGCACAGCTATTACTTCTGAAGTATTTGGCCATGCTTTATTATCATTATTCCCTATGGAATTCGAACATATTACCATCCCTTTTGTAGAGACTCTCGAAAAAGCACTGGAAGTAAAAGAGCAAATCAACCGAGAATGTAAACGTTCAGGTGAACAACCTTTAGTATTTCACACCTTTGTAAACCCGGAAATTAGAGAAATAATCGATAATTGTGACGGTATTATTTATAACTTTTTAGAACAATTCGTTTCACCATTAGAAAAGAAATTGGGGATTAAAGCTAAACCCAAAGCTCACCGTACTCACAGCATCCATGAAAACAGCTATGACTATAGAATTGACGCGGTTAACTATGCTTTAGCCAATGATGATGGTTCAAATGTCAGTAACTATGAACATGCAGATGTTATTTTGGTTGGCGTATCAAGATCGGGTAAAACACCAAGTTCTTTATATCTGGCCCTACAATATGGAATTAAAGCCGCAAACTACCCTTTTACTGATGATGACATGGATGAATTAAGGCTTCCTACCTTTTTAAAACAACACAAAAAGAAAATCTTTGGTCTAACGATAGACGCACAGCGACTAATGGATATTCGAGACGGCAGAATGACTAACAGTAAGTATGCTTCTGCAAGGCAATGTCGAATGGAAGTTAGAGAAGTTGAGAAACTTTATAAGAAAGAAAAGATCCCATTTATAAATACAACCAAATTTTCAGTAGAAGAAATTACGGCTAAAATATTATCTGAAACAGGACTACAACGTTACAAATACTAATAGCGAATGCGTTATATCAAAAAAAATGACACTTTTTAACTTATATTAGATGTTTTAACAACAAAGCGGTTCACATAAGCCGCTATTTTAGTTATGTTAGCGCGATGTAAAATTGCATTAAGTGAACTCTCAAAACTTAAGGCCAAAGACGATAGATTTAAACATGACGATTAAAACAGATGAATTTCGTACCACGTTAATTGAGAATTTAGTCTCTCCTGCTCAGTTAGCGCAAAATATACCATTAAATGAAAGCACTGCAGATTTTATAATTTCAAGTAGAAAAGAAATTGAAGCGATAATATCCGGCGAAGATGACAGATTGCTTGTCATCATAGGGCCGTGTTCAATTCATGATACTACGGCCGCAATAGATTACGCTAAACAACTAAAAGTACTTCACGACAAATACAGTGACGAACTTTTGATAATCATGCGAGTTTATTTCGAGAAACCACGAACAACTGTCGGTTGGAAGGGGTTGATCAGCGATCCCGATCTCGATAAATCGTTCCACGTAGCTAAAGGGCTAAATTTAGCACGCCAGCTTTTGGTCGATATTAATGAACTAGGTTTGCCCGCAGGCACTGAATTTTTGGATATGGTAACAGGACAATATATCTCAGACCTAATTAGCTGGGGTGCAATTGGTGCAAGAACAACAGAGAGTCAAGTACATAGAGAGTTGGCTTCGGCACTTTCTTGCCCTGTCGGTTTTAAAAATGGTACCGATGGTAATGTTAAAATAGCTGTCGATGCGATTAAAGCTTCTAGTGTTCCCCATGTGCTTTATTCGCCAGACAAAAGCGGCCAGATGTGTATTTATCAAACGCATGGCAATCCATTTGCACACGTAATTTTACGAGGCGGTAAAACACCTAACTATCATGCAGACGATATTATGAGTACTTGCCATACACTTGAAGCAGCCTCATTAGCTCCACGCATAATGGTCGACTGTAGTCATGGTAATAGTCATAAGGATCATAATAAACAAATCGACGTTGCTAAATCATTAGCAAGTCAAATAGAAAACGGCGACAAAGCGTTATTTGGCGTTATGATTGAAAGCTTTATAGTTGAAGGTCAACAGGCAGTGACTGCTGACAAGGAACTTGTTTATGGCCAAAGCATTACAGATGCGTGTGTAAACATTCAGACAAGTGAAGAGATTCTGTCTGTATTGGCCACGGCTATCGCAACTAAACGTAAATAACTAATAAATTCTAGATCAAGGTAAAATTTAGCTTCGTCATCTTTAATATTTCTAAACGTGAGAACTATCTTTTCAAAGCTTAACATCCGTTAGCAGTCCTTTGAAGATGACGAAACTGATAATTTTTAGTCGGAGCTCTAACTATATAAGCAATGACTAGATTTTTTGCAGTAGACCATTACTCGCGTCTTCAACTAAATCAAGCACATATTGAAACCCCTTGGCACCACCGTAATATGGGTCGGGGACTTCATTTTCATCGAAATTTTCAGCAAAATCTAAGAACAAATGAATTTTAGCTAAATATTGCTCTGGAGCGACACGCTTTAAATTGGCAATATTATCTTCATCCATGGCCAATATAATATCGAAATTTTCAAAATCTTTGACTGTTACTTTTCTTGCCTTAATACCATCAAATGAATAACCGCGTGCAATAGCAACTTTCTGAGCTCTTCTATCGGGCCTTTCTCTTGCATGGGCACCTAGCGTTCCTGCAGAATCTATTTTTAAATTAAAACCCTGTTCTTTTGCCTTATGACGAAAAACGGCTTCGGCGGTTGGAGAGCGACAGATATTGCCCATGCAGATAAACAATATAGACTCGGTTCCTTTAACATCGATCATTAGATATTCGCTTAGTGTATTTTATTTTTATAAATTTATTTGAACAGTACTATACCAATTTGCCCAAAATATCATAGTGCTATAGCGACAATTAATTTAGTGACAACTGTTAATTAATTAGTTCTCTATAACTCCACCAACTCTTCTAACGTTCGAAATAACCCAATCTATTTATTGTTAGATATACCAATCACGCCAATTTAAAAGCAGCGCATGAGATTAGTAACTATTCACCAACCAATGCCAGGAGTTATCATGGTTATTACTAATGATTACCGCGGGGTTACCAGAGTTATCGCAAGGTAAATAAATAGAGTTACCGGGGTTGTAACAACCTAGACATACAGGGTTGTCGGAGTTATCATGTTTAATATAACCAAAGAGGAATTTACTTATGAAATATCCAGTAGTCTTGCTAAAAAATGCTAGTAACGAGAACTATGAAATAATTGTGCCTGACCTACTTGGTTGTAAGTCTAAAGCAAACTCAATCGACGCTGCGATTGAAATAATTACACAAACAATCGGTGGACACTTATCCATATTGGCTGAATATGGCGAAAATATTCCAAATGGAAGTTTAATAGATAACTATATAAACGAGTTTACTGGAGGGGTTTGGGCGATAGTTGATATAGATATTAGCCCCTATTTGGGTAAGAGCCATAAAATAAACGTTACTTTACCTGAATTGCTAATAAAACAAATTGATGATCGGGTAAGTAAAAGTGATTTGTATAAAACGCGTTCAGGCTTTATAGCTAGTGCTTGTTTGAATGAATTAAGGAAATGATTAGCTGTGAAGTTTTCTTGTGAAGCGTTAAACTTAGCGTTTTGCTTTAGTTAAGTCTGTAAACTAAATCAGCAAATTAAACCAGTGAAGACAAATTTAATGAGCCAATAGCTTTATCCAAATCGGGCTCAAAGCTTAGAGTAGCAATTTGGGGAATAGGTAATAACTGGCTTAACTCGGTGATATTCTCTTCAAGAAATGGCATTTCCGACTGACAATTTGCCACCCAACCTGCACATTCCAGACCATCGGAAATAATGGCTTCATACGTTAACACGGCATGGTTTAAACAGCCTAGCTTCATATTAACCACCAAGATCACTTTTGCTTTACTGATCTTGGCAAAATTTGATAGGTATAGACCATCACCTAAAGGTAAACGCCAACCTCCTGCTCCTTCTGTGATACAAAAGTCAGCTTTTAAATCTGTGACAGCTCTATAGTGATAAGATATTTGTTCCACCGTAATGTTTACGTCACTTTTCTTTGCTGCAATATGCGGTGCTATTGGCTCCAAAAACGCAATGGGATTAATTGCCTGAAGAGATTGCCGACAATTTGCTTCATTCATTAAGCATTGAGCGTCTTCATTTACTAAAACATTATCAATTAGCTGACAACCCGCTGAAATAGGTTTAAATACGGCAACGTTTTGTTTTTTCATGACTAAAGCTTTAACAAGTAATCTTGAGAAATAAGTTTTGCCTGCGTCGGTATCCGTTGCTGTAATAAAGTATGATTTCATTGCTATTTTTCTGGTTTGGTTTTTAGACTATGGCTATTAAAAATGGTATCTGAAAAAGTTCTAATCAAGTAGCTAAGCACGATGCTGTAGTAAATATTATAACTGCATTAATGTTAATCGCTCAGTTTAACTAATAATCCTGAAAAAACTTTATAGGTCGCAGGATAAATACCATTAGGTTCTTGAAAATCTTGATAACTTTTTGTCATTTTCTTCCATTTGTCTTTTCCAGCTAATCCCTTATTAATCTTTTTATGCACCTGGTTTGCACCTAACCCTTTAAGTTCATGCGCCAAATGTAAAACGTTTTCATACTCAAGAATAATATCTTGACAGTTTTGTTCAATTAAAATGGATTTGCTGGTATTAAAGATGGTCGATAATTCTTCTTCAGTTTTAAAGTCGATAACATGTTGGTCATCGTCAACTTGAGCCCAAGAGGACTTTAGTTCATGCAATGTACCATTGGCTAATGTGCTAAAAATAAATAAACCTCCTGGCTTAAGCACTCGCAACACCTCTGCTAATGCTTTTTCTAATGGCTCACACCACTGAATAACAAGGTTTGAATAGACTAAATCAATGCTTTCATCCTGAAATGGCATATGAAAAGCATCTGCTTCAAGCCAGCTTATATCTTTCGTTCTATTATCTTGGGAAAATTCAAGCATTAACCTTGAGATATCTAGACCGATAACTTGTTGATATTGACTCGCTAATATATTGGTAAAAAAACCGGTACCAGAACCCAAATCTAAAACCGTTAGATCATTTCTATTTGGCAACCAAGGCATCAAATGCTTGCCGCTATAACGTTGCAAACGCGCTGATTTATCGTAAGACTGACTTGCTGCACCAAATGAACGGGCAATTTTAACCTGTGTTGCATGAGCAGGCATTAAACTAAAACCTCATTTAAACATTCAGCTAAGTAGCTGATATCATTATTTTTATGACTTGAACATATCGTTACGCGTAACCTAGATTGGTTGACGGCAACTGTTGGGGGCCGTATAGCGCTTAACCAAATACCCTTACTTTTCAATTTTTCGCATACAGATAACGTTCTAGCTTCTGAGCCAATAACAATGGCATGAATTGAAGATTGAGTGGGTATTAATTGTATCGATTGATCAAGTTTAGTCGATAAACTAGCACTTAATTCTTTTATTTTATCTCTACGCCACTTTTCTTTTTCTATCAGTTCTATACTCGCTTTAGTGGCCCAAGCCATCGCCGGTGACATCGCAGTTGAATAAATATAATGTCTAGAAAAGTTAACCAAATAGTCAAATAAACTTTCGTCACAAGCAACAAAAGCACCACTCGTAGCTATAGCTTTTCCTGCAGTCGCCATTACTATATCAATGTTTGCAGTGCTTAGACTGCCCTGACCTTGATCACCGACCACACCAATGCTATGGGCGTCGTCAATATAAGTCATTGCACGATGTTTACTAGCAATATTTTGTAGTTCAGTTAGTTTAGCTTGATCGCCATCCATACTGAAAACACCTTCAGAAACAACCAAGTGATCTTTTTTTATTGATTGCATCTTTGACTGAGTTAACCACAAATCAAGTTGTTCAGTATCGTTGTGGATAAACCTTCTTACTTTCGCTTTTGTCGACAGTGCACCATCAATAATGGAAGCATGACTTAATTTATCCAGCCAAAAGTAACTATTCTCTTGCCCTAGTGCTTGCAACACCCCGAGGTTGGCTGCAAAGCCACTTGAAAATAACAAACAGCGAGGTTTATTTAACCATTGACATATATGCTCTTCCAACGATTGATGTGCATAATGAAAGCCTGTGATCAAACTCGATGCACTTGAGCAAATACCAAAACGATCAACACCTTCTTGCATGGCACTATTGATAACAGGATGTTTATTTAAACCTAAATAGTCATTTGAAGAAAAATTTAAATAACTTTTATTTGCTATCGTTACAGTGCGACCTGCCAGCTCTGCAATACAAAATCGTTGACGATATCTGTGTTGCTCCTTTTGCTGATTAACTTTTTCTTTAATAAAATCAAATGACATGTTTAAAAACTAACTTATAAGCTAATTAGCTGCATTATAGAATAAATTACTGTTTTGCTTATTCGCAACTGCGGTTTGGATGTTTAAATCGGACTGTGTATCATCTGAAACAACAGTTTCCGTGTTGATGCCCAATTTATTAAATAATTCGATATCTTGATTAGTTTCTGGATTTTCAGCCGTTAACAATTTGCAACCATAAAAAATTGAATTAGCGCCAGCAAGGAAACATAAAGACTGCATTTGTTCATTCATTGCAGAACGACCCGCAGATAAACGAACATGGCTTTTGGGCATCATAATTCGGGCAACAGCAATACAACGGATAAAGTCAAAACTTTCCAGGTCATCTACATTAGATAGCGGTGTACCTTCAACTTTAACTAACATGTTGATAGGAACGCTTTCTGGCTGTGGCGATAAATTAGCGAGTTGAGCCAATAATGATGAGCGGTCTAGGGCTTTCTCACCCAAACCAACGATTCCACCACTACAAACTTTCATACCTGCTGTTCTTACGTTTGATAAGGTATCTAATCTGTCTTGAAAAGTACGGGTTGTGATAATATTATTATAATGTTCAGGAGACGTATCAAGATTATGATTGTAATAATCAAGTCCTGCCGTTTGTAATTGCCCCGCTTGGTCTTCTGATAACATCCCTAAAGTCATACACGTTTCTAAACCCAACGCCTTCACTCCTTTAACCATATCAAGCACATAAGGCATATCTCGCTCTTTTGGGTTACGCCATGCAGCGCCCATACAAAATCGAGTCGAGCCCATTTCTTTAGCCTTTTGAGCCGCTTGCAACACCTTTTCAATTTCTAGCAAACGCTCTTTATCTATGTCTGTTTTATAACGAGCACTTTGAGAACAATATTTACAATCTTCAGGACAAGCCCCTGTTTTTATAGAAAGCAAAGTACTCACTTGAACTTCATTTGCATTGAAATGCTGACGATGCACGGTTTGTGCTTCAAACATTAAGTCATTAAAAGGCAAGTCAAAAAGCGCTTTAACTTCATCTAACGACCAATTGTGGCGGGCTTCAAATTTATTTGACTTTGCTTTTTGTGCTTGTACTGACATCTTTATACCTTACTTCTTTTCTGAGTAACTTATACCAATAGATGAATCGAGTTGGTATTAATTGCAAAACTAAAACATTACGGGTAGTCTAGCGGCGTACAGCATGATGTCAACATTTAAAATAACCAGAGGTTTACAAGTGAGCAATAAACATACTGAATTAACGACCTTTGATCAGCAGCACGTTTGGCATCCCTATACTTCGATGACTAATCCGTTACCTAGTTATCTCGTTGATTCAGCTAAGGATGTGTTTATAACACTCGCGTCTGGAGAAAAACTCGTCGATGGTATGTCTTCATGGTGGGCGGTTATTCACGGTTATAATCACCCTAAACTTAACGAAGCATTAATTGAACAAAGCAAAAAAATGTCCCATGTCATGTTTGGTGGTTTTACCCATCAGCCTGCGATTCAATTGTGTCAAAAATTAGTAGCATTAACCCCTGAACCGTTACAAAAAGTATTTCTCAGTGATAGCGGTTCAGTGTCGGTTGAAGTCGCTATAAAGATGGCTTTACAGTTCTTTCAAAGTAAGAAGGACACTCATCAAATTCTAGAACATACAAAAACATATATTGAAAAAACAAAACTAATCACTGTTCGAAATGGCTACCACGGCGATACTTTCGCAGCAATGTCTGTTTGTGATCCTGTAACAGGCATGCACCAACTTTTTGAAAAAGTACTAAATAAGCCCTATTTTGCTCCAGCACCGAAAATTAAAATAGATCAAACGTGGTGCAAAAGTGAAGTCACAGAGTTAACAAAACTTTTTCAAGAGCATCATCAAGAAATAGCGGCTTTTATTATTGAACCAATCGTTCAAGGTACAGGTGGAATGAATTTTTACCATCCCGAGTACTTAAAAGCCTGTCGAAAACTATGTGATAAATATGAAGTACTTTTTATACTGGACGAAATAGCAACGGGCTTTGGACGAACGGGAAAATTATTCGCTTGTCATTGGGCTGATATTTCACCTGACATTATGTGTTTGGGCAAAACTTTAACTGCGGGTTATTTAACCTTGGCGGCAACCTTATGTACGACTGAAATTGCAGAAACTATCAGTAACGGCGAAGCGGGCTGTTTTATGCACGGTCCAACTTATATGGGTAATCCTCTGGCTTGTGCCGTAGCTAATGCAAGTTTGGCCTTGTTAATGGACAATGATTGGCAAGCAAATGTGAATGGAATTGAACAATGTTTGACAGAGAACCTAATTCCCCTTAACAAGCACATTGGCGTAGAAAGTACGCGGGTTCTTGGCGCAATAGGTGTTATAGAAACAAAAAAACCGGTAAATATGGCTCAAATCCAAAAGCGCTTTGTCGAATTAGGCGTTTGGATCAGACCTTTTGGCAGACTTATCTACATTATGCCTCCTTATATAATGAAAGAAGCAGAGTTACTAAAGTTAGTGAATGCCATTGCTACTGTGCTTGACGAAGATGAATGCTTTATTGGTTAGAGAGAAGTGTTCTTTGTTTGTAAAGTATGGCTTTATTGAGTATAGGTTTATAAGATTAGCGAACTTTAAATAAAATATAAACTCCCCAAGCGATAGCCACTAACATTAACAATAATAAATTATAGTGTTTACTGTCATATTTACGACGTGCACGGGTCTTGTTTAACAATAAGCAAACGTAGCTACTTAAGGCACTAAACCAAAGCAAAATATACAAATAGCCAGCAAAAGGAGTAAGCCACGTTGTTCTAACTTCTATACCTTTATAACGCATATAACCAAATTGAGTTTCAGGTGCAGCGAAGCTTGAAATAATTAAAGCAATAATGAATAACAACCAACTGCCTATAGATAAAACTCTCGATAAAATGATCCAACTATCATTACCAATTCTTCTATTTTTACCTTGCCACAACGTCATTTAGCTAACCTTTGAACATTTTTGAAATAGTTTCACTGTTTTTGGTAAGTTTTACTTGTTAAACGTAATAGTAAAGGTAACATGTCATGCCTTAAAGTTAAGCATTTTATTTTATTTAGAAAAGAGGTCATTTAATGTCAGTTATAGCAATTACTGATGTATTAGCAGGACAATATCCTGTTGAGGAAGAAATCACAGTACACGGTTGGATCCGCACACGTAGAGATTCAAAAGCAGGTATTTCATTTTTAGCTATTCATGATGGTTCGTGTTTCGATGCTATCCAAGCAATAGTCCCGAATGACCTAGAAAATTATCAATCAGATGTTTTAAAATTAACGACAGGTTGCGGCGTTAAAGTAACAGGTAATTTAGTTGAATCTCCAGGGAAAGGTCAATCATTTGAAATTCAGGCAACAAAAGTTGAAATACTTGGCCTAGTTGAAGATCCCGATACTTACCCAATGGCAGCTAAACGTCATAGTATAGAGTTCTTACGTGAACAAGCCCATTTGCGTGCACGTACCAATATTGGTGGTGCAGTAACGCGCGTGCGAAATTGTTTAGCTCAAGCAGTACATCGCTTTTTACATAGTAAAGGTTATTTTTGGATCAGCACCCCTTTAATTACAGGCAGTGATTGTGAAGGCGCTGGAGAGATGTTCCGTGTTAGCACATTAGATATGGAAAACTTGCCAAAAGATGAGCATAACAAAATCGACTACAGCCAAGACTTTTTTGGTAAAGAAACCTTCCTAACGGTTTCGGGTCAATTGAATGTTGAAACCTATTGTTGTGCACTTTCAAAAGTATATACATTTGGCCCTACATTTCGCGCCGAGAATTCCAATACTAGCCGCCATTTAGCTGAATTTTGGATGATAGAGCCTGAAATAGCATTCGCCAATTTATCTGATGCTGCAGACCTTGCTGAAGAAATGTTGAAATATGTTCTAAAAGCCGTATTAGATGAACGCGCTGATGATATAGCTTTCTTTCAACAACGTGTTGATAAAACAGTAACTGATCGTTTAAATGCAGTTATAAATAATGACTTCGTTCGTCTTGATTATACCGATGCTATTGAAATATTACTGAGCTGTGGTAAAAAGTTTGAAAACCCTGTTGCTTGGGGTGTCGATTTAAATTCCGAGCATGAACGTTATTTAGCGGAAGAGCATTTCAACGGACCTGTTGTATTACAAAACTATCCAAAAGATATTAAATCATTTTACATGCGTTTAAATGATGATGGTAAAACGGTAGCTGCGATGGACATTTTGGCACCAGGCATTGGTGAAATTATTGGTGGTAGTCAACGAGAAGAGCGTCTAGATGTTTTAGATGCACGTTTAGCTGAAATGAATTTAGATCCAGCTGATTACAGTTGGTACAGAGATTTACGCCGTTACGGTACTGTGCCGCATTCTGGATTTGGTTTAGGTTTTGAACGCTTAGTTGCTTATGCTACTGGCATGCAAAATGTTCGTGATGTGATCCCTTTCCCACGCACACCAAATAACGCTGCATTTTAAATAACAGCTTTATTAACTGTAAATTTTAAAAAGCCTCTTTGAGGCTTTTTTATTGCGTACTTATAAATAACTAATGTGCGATGAAAAATCTTTTGCAGGCTTATTTGGCAGTAATTTATCTATTGTACCAATATACAAAAAGCCGACTATTTCATTACCCGCCGTTATTTTTAATCCCGATTTTACCAATGGGTCATAGCTCATTGCACCTGTTCGCCACATAGCCCCATAACCTAATGAATAAGCAGCCATTTGCATTGCATGAACACAGCAACCCGCCGTTATTAATTGTTCTTGTTCTGGCACTTTGGAATGCATTTCAAATTTTGTACTTACAATGATAATTAATGGTGCCCTCTTTGGCATTTTAGCCGCTTTTATATGCTTAATTTCATCATCAGTGTTTACTTTACTGACTTGTAGAAATAGTTCACTCAGCTTTTTTAACCCCTCAGCTTTTACAATGGTAAAATGCCATGGCGTTAGAGCACCGTGATCAGGTACCCGCATTCCTGCAGATAAAATAACTTGTAAATCTTTATCATCAGGACAAGGAGCTGTTAACTTTGGGTGCGATTGGCGATTTAGTAATAATTCAATACTATTGAGTTTCACATTTTTCATACAAATTCAGTTATAAACATTTCAATATCTTTGTAATATAACGTAAAATTAGTATTAGTATCGCTATTTAGCACAAGTTTGTTATCAAAGCTTCGTAAACGCTTTGAATTATGGGTGAATAATACTGGTTGTAAACAGTACGCACTTTTTTACAATTGATATTTCACTACACTTGAAAGTTTAGCTAGCATTAAGAGATCTAATAGACAACGCACAAATAACGTGCACAATTAAAGAATTCATATGACCGATAATAAAAGTTTAACTAAGCGATTTTTTAGCAGCGTATTTACAATATTAAATAGATTTAGAAAGATCATTATTAATTTGGTGTTTTTTACAATATTGCTATTTTTCATGGTCTCACTA
>Ga0105356_10005104_pt1 | contig 12556 bp, 6 predicted proteins | sample GOMGulsemesocosm_3_FD_83502 | JGI IMG/M metagenome (GOLD analysis project Ga0105356, IMG submission 83502) | Methane-oxidizing microbial communities from mesocosms in the Gulf of Mexico - GOM9D Gulf of Mexico | ecosystem: Environmental > Aquatic > Marine > Cold seeps | place: Gulf of Mexico...
AATTTTCCGTTACCGGTAAGAAGCATTGAAAAATCTAAGATCCAGCACATCTCACCTGTTCGGGTACGAACTAAGTACGGGCTTTCACCAATCACTCTTAAACCAAAGTTCTCTAAAATAGGTAACACGTCAGAAAGATGTAACGGCTCACCTGTGTGGAACAGTTTAAGTTTTACAAATCGACTATCAGCTTTTTCTTCTTGAGGTTGATAAAAAAGCATTTCTAATTGATTTTCATCAGTTATAGCTTCTAATTTCTCAATATCAACAATCGCAGTACCTGGAAGTACTTCATCTTTATAAGCTTGAGGGAAACTTACATATTTTTGGCTTAATGCTTTACCTTGTGCTTCACCTTTATGTGAGTTAAGAGCAGCCGCTAATTTATCATCCCAGCTGCGGGCAGCATCATTTAAATTCTTTTCAATTTCTTTCACGTTGATTTCTGCTTTTGTTGTTTTTACGCGAACAATATAGTGTGTTCTTGCTTGTGCGGATTCAGAGAAATAGGTGGTGAACTCTACATCTTGATCACTACCAAAGGCTTCTTTTAATAAGGCTTGTGTATTAACCCGCAGTGCCGTGTTATAACGCTCTCTTGGTACATAGACCATACAAGAATAAAAACGGTCAAAAGCATCTCTGCGTACAAACAACCCAGAATAATCACGTTCTTGCATTTGAAAAATGCCTAAAACATTTTTCAGCAATTCGTCGGTGTTTGTCTGCAATATTTCATCACGAGGATAAGTTTCAAGTATATTAATTAACGTTTTATAAGCATGTGTACCAACGGCAAAACCTGACGCTTGGCAAACACCTGCCACTTTTGATTTAATCAATGGTAAATCTAAAGCACTATTGGTGTAATAAGCTGAGCCGAACAAACCAACAAAACGTTCCTCACCAATAACGTTACCTTTGCCATCAAAACGTTTAATACCTATGTAGTCAAGATGTGCTGGACGATGTACTCGCGAACGTGAATTGGTTTTAGTTAAAATAAGTAAATTATCACCTAAAGCAATTTCACGTGCTGATTCACTTAAACCTGATAATAATCTTTCTTTAGTGCCATCTGATTGCTTCATTAAACCAAGACTAGTCTCAACATTGGCAGCTAGAGCAACGTCACCTTTTAGAGTTTTAACATCATAAGAACGATAACCTAACAAGGTAAAGTTATTATCAAGTAACCACTGTAAAAACTCTATGCCATCGCTATGCTCTTGTTTAGAACAAGGTACTTTAGCTTTTTTCGTTTCGTTTATCACTTCGTTTAAACGATTTTTCATCGGTTGCCAATCATTAACTGTAATTGCAATATCACTAACAACTGAACGTAATTTACTTTCGATCAAATCTAAGGTTGCTTGATCTGATTGTCTGTCAATCTCAATAAAGAACACCGTTTCTAATGAGGTGGACTTTATTTTTTGATCAGATGCTGCAGACAATTTCTCAATATTATTCTCTTTATCTCTGATAATTCTAATTGGGCTATTCAACATTAAATGGGGGGTGACATTTAATCGATTCAGGGCAATTCGAACTGAATCCACTAAAAACGGCATATCTTTCACAATTATTTCAATAACTGTATGGCTTGATTTCCAGCCATGTTTTGATACTTGCGGATTAAAAACATTAATGATTTCAGCTTCATCTTGATGATCATTAAGGGAGTTCCACAAGCTTAACGTTGCGCCGTACATATCGCTATCATTGCGATGTGCTAAGTCCAATGTTGAAATGTTTTGATAAAGTAATTCAGCAAACTGCTCAACTAAAGGAGCTGTATCTGAAGAAACTTTTTGTTTTATTAACTGTGCTACATTAGAAAGTATCACTGAGGGTAAACCGTTTACTAACGCCATGCCGTTTTCCTTTTTGGATAAAACGATTGAAATAATTTGTATTGTATTTTTATGTTTTTATATTTTATTTTTTATGTTTTTATCTATCAGAATCTACCTTTCCTAAAATGATAGACCATTTTGTCAATTTTATTAATAAATTTAAGCGATTGCGAGCAATTTTTTGCTGTTCAGACCAATTTGGAGATATGAAGTGATGAGAAGTATTTATAACGATAAGTGTTTATTCACTTGTAATAAATAGAAAATGACCTTTCGGTCATTTTCGTGTGTATTTATGCAATTATGAATAACTTAAAAAAAGTAGAATTATTTTTTATCTTTCCATAAAAAACTTGCGATTGCTGGTAAAACAGTCACTGAAGCAAGCATATTAACCAAAAACATAAAGGTTAATAATATTCCCATATCTACTTGAAATTTCAAATCTGAGAAAAACCACGTAGAAACGCCAATAGCTAAAGTTAATCCCGTGATAAGTACTGCACTGCCCCTTTCCACCAATGCATCTAGATATGCTTGGCTGACCGACAAACCATCTTTAAGTTTTGCACTCATCGTAGACAAAATATAAATACCATAATCTACGCCAATGCCTACGCCTAAAGCAATAACAGGTAACGTAGAAACCGTTAAACCAATATCAAGCACTGTCATTAACCACTGTGCTAACGTAGAAACAACAAAAAGAGGTAAAACAACCACGATAGTCGCTCTAACACTTCTAAAACTCATAAGGCATAAGATAATGACCGCTGCATAAACGTAAATCATCATAGGTAATTGCGCTGCGGCCACTGCTTCATTTGTTGCAGCCATAACGCCAATAGGACCGGAAGCAAGCTTAAAGGTTAAACTATCATTATTTAGTTCCTCTATCGCAATTTTAGCTTCTTTAACGACACGATTGATGGTTTCTGCCTTATGATCTTCTAAAAACAATATAACCGGCATAACACTACATTCATTATTTAATAGACCTGTGGAACTAGGAACATTAGATAGAGCTTGTGCGAGGGTATATTGGTTAGGTGAAATGATGCGCCATTTAAGATTACCTTCATAATAACCGGCATTTATAATTTTCATCACCGAAGGCAAACTTACAGCAGATTGAACACCTTGAATATTTTCCATTCGCCATTGAAAGCTATCCATGGTTTTAAGAATATTACTGTCAGTACAGGCATTGGCACTCGTTTCAACAATCACTGACATGTAATCAACACTAATCGCATAACGGTCAGTAATTAAAAACGTATCTTGATTATAACGAGAGTCTTCATGTAAAGCAGGTGCTCCAGCATGTAATTCACCAATTTTAAGCTGCTGGGAATGGTAATACCCTGCCGTAAATAATAACGCAGTTATCACTAATATAACGGTAGCTGGTCCCTTCTCAGTAAAGCTTGCCATAAAATGCCAAGTACTTTTGTCATTGTTTTCGTGTTGTGACGCTTTGCCTTTAACATTACAAAAAGAAACCAATACCGGTAATAATAATAAATTGGTGAAGATGATCACCGCGACACCTAAAGATGCTGTTATCGCTAATTCTCGGATAATACCTATATCAATTGATAACAAGGTAATAAACCCAACGGTATCCGACAAGAGTGCTACACCACCCGGAATAATCAGTGCTCTAAAGCTAAACTGTGCCGCTTCTTTGCTTGAAAAACCTTGTGAAACACTTTTACTAATCGAGTTAATCATCTGTACACCATGACTAACCCCAATAGCAAAAATTAAAAAAGGCACTAGGATTGACATGGGATCTAAGCCAAAGCCCAAGCTTGATAGTAAACCCATTTGCCAAACCACGGCAATCAATGAACAAGCAATAGGTAAAAGTGTTAATGAAATTGAACGGGAAAATAAAAACACCATCACCGTAGTAATCGCTATAGCTACACCGAAGAAGGTGACAACACCTTTAGCGCCTTCAGCGACATCACCAACCATTTTAGTAAAACCAATGATATGTACCGTGATATTACCTTTCTCGAAAGGCTTCCTCACTTCATTTTCTAAAATGTTTGCAAGGGCTATAGAATCCAGTTTTTCTCCTGTATTAGGGTTATGCTCCATTAATAATGCTTTAACCATCGCACAACTGTAATCATCAGCAACAATTCGGCCAACGATACCGGCTTTTTCGATATTAGCTTTAACGGTATTGAGCCCTTGGTCATCTCCTTTAAAATCGGCAGGAACAACCGGACCACCAGAAAAACCATCTTCAACCACTTCAACAAATCTTGTGCTAGGCGAAAACAAAGACTTTACTTGTGTTCGATTGACACCAGGAATAAAAAATAATTGGTCGTGCACCCCTTTTAATGCCGTGAAAAATTCTTCATTAAAAATATCACCGTCTTGATGACACACTGAAATTAAAACACTGTTTGCCCCACCAAAATTTTCACGGTGCTTTAAATACGTTTGCATATACTCATGATTTAAAGGAATATTTTTGGTAAAAGATGCACCAAGTTTGATTTCTGATGCTTGAAAAGCAAGAAAAGCACTTAACAAAACAAACAAAGCCAAGACCATGGCTCTGTGTCTAAATACAATTATTTCTAATCGATTGATTAACGCGTTTACATTCATCTTAATTTACTACCGATAAAACTTTGATACCAACTTCTGATGCAACCACCAGTTGTTTGTTAAAAATAACCCCGGCAAGTAATGCTTTACCATCACTTTGTGGGTGTTTAATGTATGATTGGCCATCGTCACGACTTTCAAGCAGTACTCCGTTATTACCTAAAACAAATATATGACCATGCTCAGTTAAGACAATATTATTTAATAATGAAGTGACTGCTGTTTCAGTTTTTTGCCAAGGCGTGCCATTGGTTAAACTACGAAAACTATTCCCTCTTAGACCTACCGCAAGTAAATTTCCTTTTTGAGTGCGAACAATATCAAAAAAGGATCCCTGGTAAATCTCATCATAGCGTTGCCATGTTTTGCCAAAATCATTGCTTTTAGCAATGAGTCCTAGCTCACCCACTAAGTAGGTAGTGCGACCTGCACGGAATATTCGATTAAAATGAGGTAAAATACTGCCACGTTCTTCAATATAAAGTTGTTCATCTTCTTTCCTTAATTCCTCAAGGTAATCTATATCTTCTTGAGCAAGTAATGAGGTATGAAATTCTTGCTGCCAAGTTCTTCCACCATCTAAAGTTCTAAAGAATAATCCGTAAGCCCCTAAGGCAACACCTTCTGTTTCACTTATAAAAGCAACATCTAACAGCGGTATTTGCAACTGAGGTAAATACTGCTGAATTGTCCAAGACAAACCACCATTATTTGAATGCAATATAATACCATCATGGCCTACAGCCCAACCTAACTGGTTATTAACAAAAGTGACTGCGGTTAAAGTTGATTGGCTAGGCACATTCATTTGCTGCCAACTGGATGCCTGTTCAGCGCGAATAATATGGCCACGTTCCCCAACAGCAACCATAAACTCATCATTGACATTAACAATATCAAATAACATTGATTTGGAAGCTAAAGCTGACTGTACAGCAGGTTTTGCTTGTTGTGCTGCCAAAATATTGCAGCAAAAGAAAATGGCAAACAACATGCCAATGACTATTCTCATTTACTTACCTTTGTATTAATATTTAAAATTAATTATCGACGTTCTTTTCCATCCATGGCTCCACGGCGTACCGTTCGTCCTGAACATAAAAAAGGCTGACACTTTGCCAGCCATATTCAATTAATTAACAAACATTATATGAACTAACGATTATCTCGTTGAAGTGCACGAGAGGTAAACTGTACGTTTTTAAGTTTAGCTGAAAAATCATACATTTTATTTTCATTATCTAAACCTATGGCAATATAACGTTTTGATTGGAAGTCATGGAAAACATCCAAAGTAGACCATTGCGTAGGTACTTCATAATAGTTCAAACCGTGAGCAACACCGACACGGTATAATTCATCTCTATCATCATAAATATCAGTTACCGCAATTTGCCAGCTGTCTTCATCAATATAAAAGACACGTTTTTTATAAGTATGACGAGTATCTTCTTTCAGATTTGCTTCTACTACCCATACACGATGTTTTTCATAACGAACCAGTTCAGGGTTAATATGGCCTGGTTGAATAATGTCGTCATAGCTCACTTTATCACTATGTAAACGATAGTCATTATAAGGAATATATAATTCCTGTTTACCTTTCAATGTCCAGTTATAACGATTCGGTGCACCATTAAACATATCAAAATCGTCGGTAGTTCTTAGGCCATCAGCAGCTGTTCCTGGGGCATCATAAGCAACGGTTGGTGCTTTTTGTGCTCTTCGAATACCTTTGTTATATATCCATGCTTGGCGGGGAGTTTTAATTTGGTCCATCGTTTCATGAACCAGTAGTGCAGTACCGACAAGTTTAGAAGGTTCTGTTACTTTTTGTTTAAATTTAAATAAAATATTACTTTCTTGTAATGACTCCGGAGAAGCATCTTTAATGCCATAAGGGATCATTAATTGTTCTTTAAAACCAATGTAAGTGAAATCGCCTGAGGCGGTTGGCGTAGCTTGACCACCTTCACGGGCAATAGCCTCACCACGATAACGAAGAACATGATTCCAAATAGCTTCTAAACCATTTTGAGGAATGGGAAAAGGTACTCCAACAGCAGCTTGTGTTATACCATTTCCTTCTTGAATTAACTCAGCACGGCCAGCATTATTAATGGTTTCTTGATAAACATGTTCAGGGTAAGATGCAGAACGACGTGTCTGATAAACATTCATTTTGTAAGTATCAGGGTAGGTTTCAAAAAGTTTAACTTGCCCTGGTGTTAACACATTTTTGTATTGCTCAACATTAGCCGCAGTAATAGTAAACTCGACTTTATCATTTGGATACGGGTCTAAATGATGCATACCGGCTTCGTAGCCTTCAGGTAATTTAGTGATACCACCGGTCCACTCTGGAATACTGCCATCCGCATTAGCGGCACGAATAGCACCCATTGCAGTTAATTCACCTGATAATTTTTTTACTTGTTGTTGATCAACTTTTGCCGTTGCCAAGCCTGAGAAAGCGAGACCTAAAGCTAAAGATAATAAGGTTATTTTTTTCATGTTCGTATGCCTTATAAAGAATATTTGATGTTAAAAGATACGTAATCACGATCTTCCATTTGATTAGTGGTACCGACGCCATCCCAGAAACGGTTATAGCTAACATCCGCTGACCAGCGACTTTGGTAATCAAAGGCGATACCCGTTGAAATTGACTTTCTGTCTTCAACAAATAGGAATAATGGGTCTGGCGTAATACCACTGACATCGTGTGAGAAAATAATACGTGGAGACATATTTATCCCCGCAAATACATTGCTATAATCAAGTTTGGTGACAAAACGATAGCCCCAAGCAAAGTCATCAGGGAATGGGTTTGTTTCAACACCGTCTTGTAACGCAAGTTCTAAACCTTCTTTACCTGCAATACCGCCATTTCTTGCCGTTCCAGGTCCGTTTAGTCTTAATACATCTTCATCCGGCATATCTTTAATACTGATACCACCCACTTCTAACAAGGTAGTTAATTGACCAGCCCCTAAAGTAGGCCCCCAAAAGCGGGTCATTGTCATTTGTGCTTGCACAGTGTCTGATAATATAAAACCTTCAGCTCTTTGGCCTAAACCAGTATTAGGCATTTGAGAAACACCGTCTAAATCAGGTCTTAGACCAGCATTGGCAAGTTGTTGTGGCATAGCTGCAAAGAGCAATTCTACATCATCAATTTGTAAAGGCTCATCTTGGCGAAAAGTTACTTCACCAGCAAATGCTGTACCCGCCATAGTTGTATTGAAGCTCATAGCATAAAGCTTAATATCTTCTACATAATCAAGTTCAACACGAGAAAATGCAGCTAAATCTGTGTAATTTTCTTCGGTGATAGCACCTGAAAGAATCATACCTAGGTCTTGAGAAGTTTTACTAAAATCAGCGGTGATACCAGAGAAAACAGGTCGACGGCTATGATAATTAATATGATATAAGCTTATTTCAGTTTCATTAAATTCAGGTAAGTACCAAGATAAACGCAAACCGTATTGACCACCATCTTCAGGCTCGTTGGCTGCATCGAATTCTCTGAGGGTTAACTTTGTTGGAAAGGCACCAACATAATCTGCACCTGCTTGGGCCAGTACCGCACCACTTAATGCAGGATCGCCACCTGCAGCACCTAATTTACCTAAAGTATCATTTCTAAAATCATTCAGACTAGCAATTAAGTAGTCAAGGTCCATATCAGGGTTACCACTGAAACCTAGCTGAACATTATTGTAATGTCCGCCGTCACCAGCAAAATCATTGGTAGAGAAGTAACTTCCTGGTGCAGGTAAAATGGTTTTTTCCCATTGGTATTGATAAAACATTTCAACGTTAAAATTTTCAGTAATACCAAGTGATCCCCATACGGCACCAAAAGGAATAAAAGCTTCAGTTAACTCTGCACCAGGTGCCTTTAAACGTGCAATATCTACTGGATTAATTTCACTGATACCGTGAGAAATCAAGGTACTTTCACCCCAACCAATCACTTGTTGACCAATTCTGACAGAAAAAGGCATTTCACCAATATCAAAATCACCATACACATAGGCATCTAATAAACGTACATCACTACAAAGTTGTTCAGACGCAGTATCATCACGACAAGGGTCATTAACTTTACCTGTCAGTTGGTTTCTCCACTCACGATCTGAGTCAGACATTTCCATATCATAGAAATACATGCCACGTAGAAAAACACCGATATTATCATTACGGATATCTAATTCATGAGTGCCTTTAAATAAACGGGAGAAAGTATCACCGGCATCATAGTTAAGATTGCCTTGATCACCATTAGTTGAGTAACCACCCTCACCTTTCCAGATAGTTGTATTAATAGGATTCGCATTAAGAGATGGATGGTATTGTGAAAAATTTAAACCATTATTAAGGTTATTCGCCTTGCCAACATTATCTTGCCAATTACGGTCTTCAGCTCGCCAACTTGCCCCAAAAGAGAACGTAGAGTCAAAGCGAATCTCGAAATCGCCTAATTCGAAGTTTGATGCTTGTGCTGAAACTGAGCACATTAGCGCAGATGCAATACCTAAAACCAACGGCTTTTTAGTAAACATTTTGATAGGGTTTTGTTTCATTATTATCTCCCAGACCCGAAACAACTTATTATTGTTTTCATTGATAAAAGGGTCATCGTTGTTAAGTTTAATACTGGTTCATTACTTACAAGTGATTTACAAACCATCAACCAGGTATTTGATTTTAATGTGAAGTATAAAACAATAATTGCATCATTTAACAAGCTACGCAAGCGTTAAAAAACAATGTGGACACGCCATATTTTAATGACTTGCACACAACTTCACCACAAATAAAAAGCCCTGTTTAAAACAAGCGTTTTAAACAGGGCTTTTCAATAGAGCTTTTCATCATAGCTTTTAATTCAATCGTTATATCTAGTGATGTTTGTAGCAATCGTGAAAATAAATCATCTTCATCACACGATGGTCCGACCACTGTTTAAAGCTTTAACTCTAATTATGATATCTTGCTTAGAGATTTAAATTTATTATTTTCCGTTTCTAAGCAAAAATAGCCATTAATACCCACTGAGGTTAAATATTTTCGCATGTGCATTGCCGGAAACTGCACTCGGCTACCTGTTGTTGAAGTAGCAACAATTGAGTGCACACTACCTTGGTAATAAGGTAAAAACTCTTGCGCTGACATTTTAATCACAAAGTAATATTTCATAGCTGATCACATTATGCTTTTAAAGCTGCATCTAACTTTTCCTGCAAATCTTTAGAGAGGTTAGTTAACTTAGAAAGTCTAACAAGTTCACCTCTCATTAATTGTTGCCTGTTTAAGTCAAAGTTTTTAAATTGAATAAGTGGTGTTATTAATCGAGCAGCAACCTGAGGATTAATAATATTTAATGACTCAATATGCTTTGCTAAAAATTGATAACCCTTGCCTGAAGCACAATGAAAGAATCTCGCATTATGATTAGCAAAAACACCAATAAGTGAACGAGCTCTGTTAGGGTTTTTTAAACTAAATAGAGGATGATTCTCCAAATGCTCAAGCATTGAGAAAATAGAGTTATCATTTAATGAAGCTTGTATAGCAAACCACTTGTCCATTACTAATGTGGTATCTTGCCATTGGGTTTCAAAGTCCACCATAAGCTCAGTAAAGTTTGCATTGGAATTTTTAGCTGATTGTGCCATTGCAGCTAAAGTGTCTGTCATATTATCAGAGCTTTGGTATTGCTTTAAGACCAAGTCATGGTGCTCTTTTGATTCAGTTAAATATGATAAACAGACATTTTTAAGTGCCCTTTCACCTATCGATTGACCGTCGTTTTGATATTCTTTACCGCATAACATTTGATAGTTTGATAGGAATAACTCGTTAAGGCCTTGTGCTAGAAACACTTTTACATGCTTGATCGCATCAAGGAGTTCAATAGGGTTAACCTGTTTTATTTTGTCTACTAGACCATCAAAGCTTGGTAAGGTTAGTTGCTCTGCTTTTAATGCACAATCAGTTTTTGCATTAAGGATATTTTCAAATATATTGACTAATTTTTGCGGTAATACAAACTCAGGATCTTCAACCAAAGATAAAATATATCTCGACAACAAAGATTGCCCTGCATCCCACCGATTAAAAGCATCACTCGCATTGACCATAACCGTTTCTAAATCATCGTCACTCTGATTAAAATCAACTTTTACAGGTGCTGAAAAATTAGCTAAAAAAGCAACGATTGGTTTACTAGACAATGATTCGAAATGCCACGTTTGTTGATGACTAGTTAACTCTAAGCAATGCTGAGTTTTATTATCCTTAGAGATGAGCTCAATATTGATAGGGATATGTAAATTATGTTTAACAGATTGAACATCACTGACTGGGTTATTTTGTTTAATGGTGAGAGCAAACTTTTGTAAGGTTTGATCATACGATTCAGTAACGATCAGCTCGGGTGTACCTGATTGACTATACCAATACTTAAACTGTTGTAAATCTACACCTGAAGCATCAGCCATTGCTTCAATAAAGTCATCACAAGTAACCGCCATACCATCAAATCGTTTAAAGTATAGATCCATGCCCTTTCTAAAGTTTTCCACGCCTAATAAGGTATGGATCATTCGTATAACTTCAGAGCCCTTCTCATAAACAGTCAAGGTATAGAAGTTATTCATCTCAATAACTTTTTCCGGACGTATTGGATGGGCCATTGGACCCGCATCCTCTGCAAATTGCTGGGCACGTAATAACCGCACGTTTTGAATACGTGTAACAGCAGCTGAATGCATATCACCACTAAACTGTTGGTCTCTAAATACCGTCAAACCTTCTTTCAAGCTTAACTGGAACCAATCACGACAAGTCACACGGTTCCCTGTCCAGTTATGAAAGTATTCATGAGCAATCACTGCTTCAACATTAAAATAATCAGTGTCAGTGGCACTCTTTTGATCTGCCAAAACAAACTTACTATTGAATACATTTAACCCTTTATTCTCCATTGCGCCCATATTAAAAAAGTCGACTGCGACAATCATGTATATGTCTAAATCATACTCGAGGCCAAATGTCTGCTCGTCCCATAACATCGATTTTTTTAGTGAAGCCATGGCATGGTGAGCTTTAAATAGATTACCTTTATCAACAAATATCTCTAAAGCCACATCACGACCAGAACTTGTTGTGAAAGTATCTTTTAATAAATCAAAATCCCCTGCAACTAAAGCAAATAAATAACAAGGCTTTAAAAATGGGTCCTGCCAAGTAACAAAATGCATTCCATTGTCTAAATCTCCTGCAGCAATTTTATTCCCGTTAGATAATAAAAATGGATATTTAGCCTTTTCGGCAATAATTTTGGTGGTAAACTTAGCCATAACATCAGGACGATCTAAATAATAGGTAATGCGCCTAAAACCTTCCGCTTCACACTGAGTACAAAAAGCTTCTCCTGATTTAAATAAACCTTCTAATGCGGTATTTTCAACAGGATTGATTTTAGTCACTATGGTTAGTTCAAAATCATTTTCAGTGACGCTGATATGTAACTTTACCCCGTCAACTTGATACCTATCTTCGGATAAGTTTTGTTGATCTAAAGTTACCGATAATAAAGAAAGATGTTCACCGTCAAGTACTAAGCAATCTTGCTTATCATTGTTCCTTCGCACCTGCATAGTATTAGTGACAATGGTTTCACTATCAGATAATTCAAAGGTTAATGCTACTGAGGAAATAGAAAAGTCGCTTGATTGGTAATCAGCAAGTACACGCATTGCGCTGTTAGTCATAGATAACCCCTAAAATGGCATGAGATAAATTGAACGAGATGAAATATAAAAGCCTGTACGATACAGGCTTTTAAAATGAACATTTAATTAATAAATTTTAATCAACATCGGTGATTTTTTTAATCTTATAACCAGTATAAGCATAAATCAATGCAACAAAAGGGTTAATTAAATTAAAGAAACAATAAAAAATATAATCATATGACGTTAACGTTAGAGCACCAAACATAAAGGCACCACAGGTATTCCATGGGATCAACGGTGAAGTGATCGTTC
>Ga0105356_10005105_pt1 | contig 12552 bp, 10 predicted proteins | sample GOMGulsemesocosm_3_FD_83502 | JGI IMG/M metagenome (GOLD analysis project Ga0105356, IMG submission 83502) | Methane-oxidizing microbial communities from mesocosms in the Gulf of Mexico - GOM9D Gulf of Mexico | ecosystem: Environmental > Aquatic > Marine > Cold seeps | place: Gulf of Mexico...
CTACCGCAGCTCCGGAGTGCGACAAATAGCCCTGAATAAAAAACCAAATCATTAACGCAGATAGCAACAAAAGGACAATAACTAGGGTGATTTTCATAGTGACCTCATTTGTTTGCGTTTGAAATTCGTGTCATTCCTATCAGCAGAATCCAAACTTTCACCACGCTGTAAACGCCCAATCTGTAGTAGCGGATTTGGAGCGGAGATACCCATCAGTAACCGAAGAGGAAGCCTTACTGGCACTGTGATAACCTCAACACGCTGCTCAATTACCCTGAGGACATACGCAAGGCGATCAAAAAGCGTAGATTATTTCCCTTCTTAGCCGCAGCTAAGAAAGTGATTTATCTAGCGATCCAGGGGCGTTCAAAAAATGGACCATGCCGATCAGGAATTGGAAGCTGGCGCTGAATCGAATTTGAAGACCGCTTGGCGAACTATATTTAAACAGGACAATTACACAGAATTATTTACAGTCTCTATGGAAACTGTTGAAACTTCCCTTTTACCACGCCGCAGGCATATCAACTAACTTGTAGCTACATCTCTGGCTGATAGATCTTGCGACTGCTCTAATAAGGCCAGTAACGGCTGAGGTTTACCAATACCATAACCCTGAGCGTAATTAACCCCCATCGCTTTTAACAGGTTCTCTATCTCATCATTTTCCACAAACTCGGCAATTGTCTCCATACCCATCACTTGCCCTATATCGTTAATTGATTTGACCATCGCACGGTCTATCGGATCATCAACAATACCTTTGACAAACATACCGTCGATCTTCAAAAAATCGACGGGAAAATTCTTTAGATAGGCAAATGAAGATAGCCCGCTACCAAAATCATCCAATGCAAAACGACAACCTATTTCCTTCAACGTTGAAATAAATTTCATCGCTGTGTTCAAGTTTGCAATTGCCGCCGTTTCGGTGATTTCAAAGCAAATTTTATTGCCATCAATACCCGATGCTTTTAATTGTGAAATAATCGCGTCCAGAAATTCTTCATTATTCAATGAGGGACCAGAAAGATTAATGGACACAAAATGGATCTGCTTAACGAAGGCCGGATGATCGTTTAACAGTCACAACGCAGAATCAACCACCCAACGATCGATATGCTCAACCAAATCGTAACGTTCAGCCGCCGGAAGAAATTCACCCGGAGCAATGATTTTCCCACCTTCTCCCTTCATCCTAATCAACAGCTCATAATGTTGATCCGCGCATCCATCAAGAGGCACGATAGACTGAGCGTAAAGACAGAAACGCTGCTCATCCAATGCCTGATGTATTCGCCCTACCCATTGCATCTCACCATGGCGCAAAGCCAGTTCACTATCACCCGGATGATGTGTATGAATACGATTACGCCCAGCATCTTTTGCCATGTAGCACGCCGCATCGGCCTCTTTGAGCAACTCAGATAAATTAGGAGTGGCCTCATTGATTCCCACAAGACCGATACTTACCCCCACCCGAAACGATTGCCCCTGCCAAGAAAACTGGAAGTCCTGTATAGCCTTTAACAGGGTTGAGGCTGCTCGATGGGCATTGTCCAAGGAGCAGTGTGTCATCAACACACCAAACTCATCGCCGCCTAGTCTAGCCAGGGTGTCGTTCTGTCGCACAGAGCTTTGCAAAACCTTGCTAATTTGACGTAACAGTTCATCACCTGCCACGTGACCACAGCTATCATTAACGATTTTGAATTGGTCAAGATCCAGATAACACAGTGCATGCTCACCCTTGACCTGCCGCAGCCTCTGAAATAGCTGCTCTGCTCGGCGTTCAAATTCACGACGATTGATCAATCCCGTCAGCGGATCATGGCTGGCCTGATAACTAAGTTTCTCGGTCAACTCATATTCATGAGTCATATCGTTCTGAATGGCAATGTAGTGAGCGACCTTGCCCTGCGTATCCCTGACCGCTGAAATGGAGGTCCTTGCCCAGTAACAACGACCGTCTTTTCTCTGGTTACGAAGCTCGCCCTTCCATTCGCCGCCTGAAATAATGGTTTTCCATAACCCTGTGTAGACCTCACCCGGAGTTTCCCCTGAACTAAGGAAGTGAGGATTTTTACCGACCGTTTCTTCTTTTGAATAGCCTGTAATTTCGTTAAATTTGCTGTTCACGTATTCGATGTAGCCATCAATGCCAGCGATAATAACGGCAGACGAACTAGCCTCCACCGCACGGGATAATATTTGTAGTTTTTCTTCAGCCTGTTTACGCTCACTGATATCAAGAATAATAGCGTTGAAATATTTTTTGCCTGCCTGCTTCCACGTTCCCAGAGACATTTGAATCGGGAACTCGTCACCATTTCTCGTCAAGCCATAAACCTCAACCGACTTGCCGATAATGCTGTGCTCATCTGAATGCACAGCTCGCTGAAAGCCTTGATGGTGAGCCTCCCGGTACCGTTCCGGTATAATGTCCATTAAAGGACGTCCGAGAATTTCCACTTCCTCATAACCAAATGCTCTTTCAGCTGCGGGGTTCCAGGAGACAATCGCACCGGAATGATCAGCACTAATCAATATTGCCGCCGTTGACGATTTCGAGAGTGAACGGAAATGCTCCTCTGTTTCCGCAAGGTCTAATGTGTAACGATAAACCCGGCCCATTATGGGCCTGAGAACCAGTAACCAGCCCCCCGCCAACAAGGTAATCGTCAAACCCAGTATCAAGGCCTGATAGCTAAGAAGCTTTGCATCTGCCGCTTCACTTTCAGCTTGGTACTGAGCTACAACAGCATCAAGACTATGAAGAAGGTCTGTCAAATTTAAGCTTGCAGGTGATTGCCAGCCCCTTGCATCGGTAACTGATTTGGGTAGATTTTTTTTCAGCATCGTCCAAAAAATTCTGAACCTTGGCATCAACATACATCGTAGGCCCATAATACAAGGCTTTAACTGCTTCGGAGTCAGGTGAAGGCAACCCCAATGTGGCATCACCATGAGTCAGCGCAAAATGAGATTCCCGCATCAGCTCGATGTTTTCTTTGAGCCTGTTTATAGCCTGCGATCTGAGTCCATCATCTTTAATGGTATTAAGCTGGCCACCCAAGAGTATTATTCGTTGCGACAACATGCGTTGACGACCGGCAACATTAATCTCCGCTGCCCCTGTTTTTTGGTTTTCTATGATCGTTTCAATGAGGAGATAGCTAACAAAGGCCAATACAGAACGTATCTTGAGGTCATAGACAGGGGTTTTTTCCATAATGAACATTTCCGTGTAACGAGTCTTCCCGACAGCGACTCAAACATACAGCAAATAACTAGCCAGTTTCTCCATCTTTTTCAGCCCTTGAGAAAGCTTGAATGAAGACAAATCCCTGTGTCCAACCTACGAAGAACTAGCCCTGCCATTCTTGATTTGAATAGCCGTTTAAAAAGTATAGACCATAACTCCCCTCTAAGCCTGACTCGCTCTAGGTATAGTGATGCAAACCTCAGAAGCTAGCGATTATTTATGTAACGCTAGTATTCTCCATTAATAATAGTCAAAACAAAGGCTGCCGCTTGATTAACACGGTAACTCGAAAGCACTCTTCGCTCTGTGTATAATCGCCACTTCCATTAATCAAGCCAGATTTCCTTGTGTCTAATAACCTTACCCGCACAACTGCCCCCTTCAGTCACCGTCTCTGCGTTGCCCCCATGCTGGATTGGACCGACCGTCATGATCGTTACTTCCTACGTCTGTTCAGCCGCCACACGCTGCTGTACACAGAGATGGTTACTACCGGTGCGATTATTCATGGTGATCGTGAATACTTATTGGGATTTGATGATACCGAACATCCCGTCGCGCTACAGCTGGGTGGTAGCTCGCCCACGGATTTAGCCGAGTGCAGTAAAATTGCCCAGGACTGGGGTTATGACGAAGTAAACCTAAACGTAGGCTGCCCCAGCGATCGCGTGCAAAATGGTGCCTTTGGAGCCTGTTTGATGGCCAAGCCTGAGCTGGTTGCTGAATGCCTGCACACCATGCAGCAAGCCGTCGGTATTCCCGTGACGGTCAAACATCGCATCGGCATTGATGATTTGGACAGCTACGAGCTACTGCACCGTTTTATTGAAACAGTTAGCAGCGCTGGTTGTTCAACGTTCTTGGTTCACGCCCGCAAAGCTATTTTGCAGGGACTGAGCCCTAAACAAAACCGCGACATTCCGCCGCTTAAATATGACTGGGTGTATCGCATCAAAGAAGATTTCCCTGAACTGGAAATTATCATTAACGGCGGTATTAAAACGCTGACCGAAACACAGGCCCACCTACAACACCTTGATGGCGTGATGATTGGTCGCGAGGCTTATCACAATCCTTATATTTTGGCCGAGGCGGATGCCCTATTATTTGATGACCACTACAACATGCCGGATCGTCAGGAAATTCTGCGTCAGTTCCTGCCCTATATTGAAAAGGAAATGGCAAACGGTATACGTCTGACCCACATGAGCAAACACGTACTGGGGCTTTTTCATGCGCAACCCGGCGGGCGTAAATTCCGTCAACATATCAGCGAAAATGCATTCAAACCAGGTGCAGGCATTGAAGTTCTAGAAAATGCCGCCAAATTAATTAACTAAGCCTGCAGAGCATGACTATAATCGAAGATTAAAGATCAATTCTGCCATGCCATCTGAAACGGATGGTCTAACTAAAGAGATGCACACGTGACAACTAGCAACAAACTTGAACAGCTTAAAAGCATGACCGTCGTGGTTGCCGATACCGGCGAAATTAACGCCATGAAAGCCTACCAACCGGAAGATGCCACGACTAACCCTTCCCTGCTTTATAAAGTAGCGCAGAACCCTGAATACACCGACTACATTGTCGATGCTGTTGAATGGGCCAAGCAACAGGGTGGTTCTGAAGAACAACGGCTGGAAAACACGCTGCACAAGTTTGCTGTTAATATCGGCACCGAGATTTTAAATATTGTTCCCGGCCGCGTTTCTACTGAAGTCGATGCACGTTTATCCTTTGATACCCAAGCCTCCATTGCTCAGGCGCAGCGTTTAATTGAGCTGTACCAACAGGTTGGTATTGGCAAAGAGCGTATCCTGATTAAAATCGCTTCCACCTGGGAAGGTATTAAAGCCGCCGAGCAGCTGGAAAAACAGGGCATCAATTGTAACCTGACCCTGCTGTTCAGTTTCACCCAAGCTGTTGCCTGTGCCGAAGCGGGCGCCACACTGATCTCACCGTTTGTGGGCCGTATTCTGGACTGGTACAAAAACAACACCGGTCGCGACCATTACCCTGCCGCCGATGATCCTGGTGTCATTTCCGTGTCACGCATCTACAATTATTACAAACAGTTTGGCTATAACACTATCGTGATGGGCGCCAGCTTCCGCAACGCCGGTGAAATTGAACAGCTGGCTGGCTGTGACCGTCTGACCATCAGCCCACAACTGATGCAAGAGCTTCAGGAAGATACCGGTACACTGCAACGCCAGTTATCACCTGAAACCGTTCCAGCCTGTGAGCGTCACCCTAAAATCACCGAGCAAAGTTTCCGTTGGTTGCTTAACGAAGATGCAATGTCCACAGAAAAACTGGCCGAAGGCATTCGTAACTTTGCCGCCGATCAGGGCAAACTTGAACAATTCATTACCACCATGGACTGCTACAGTGATCGAGAAAATCAGGCAGTTCTTTAACAACAAGCTTTCTATTAGTGCTGAAACAGGTACGGGAGATTCTACCTCCCGCAATGATCACACTCTCAAGCTGACCACAGCGGCTCTACTGATTGAAGTCTCCAGAGCCGACTTCGAACTCGATGCGGCTGAAAAAGCCAGCATCGTGGGTACCCTGCGCACTAGCTTCAACTTATCTGTCGTTGAACTGGACGCTTTGATAGTAATGGCCGAGGACGAAGTTCAACAAAGCACTTCGCTGTATCAGTTTACCCGTCTGGTAAATGACTCTTACGACTACGAACAGAAATTAACGTTGATCAGCTCAATGTGGCAGGTAGCCTTTGCCGACGGCAATCTCGATCGCTATGAGGAACACCTAATTCGCAAGGTGGCGGAATTAACCTACGTGGTTCACAAAGACTTTATTCGACTTAAACAAACGGCACGCTCTATTTTTGGCGATGAAAAACCTGAAGTCTAGCGCCTGCGAATAAAGATCCCTAGCCTTCGCTCGGAATGACAAGAAACTGAAATCAGGACGATTCCAGCATGCTGACCAGTTCCTGAAACTTGGCCTTATTATCGTCGCTTAATCCCATCAGGATTTTATGCGCTTCAATCACCTGTTCTTTGGCATCCTCCTCAGACGCCTCCATACACGGTAATTCATCAAGATTATCATCGCCATCGATTCTATTTTCGATAATATTGAATACCTGATCAAAACTCATGCTCAGCAACAATCGAGTAATATCATCAGAAATCGAAATAATACTGGGTTTCCAGCCGAAGTTTTTTTGCGTAAGAATAGAAATTTTAGCCAGAAAACCTAACGAAGTACTGTCAATACCTTGCGTGTCCGTCAGGTCAATAAACACCGCCTGCAACTTAGGTTCGACAATCATTTTTTCAAGAAAAATATCCAATGCCGCACACAGGTTCAAACGTACATCGCCATTAAATTTAAGCACGTACACGCCGTTGTTTTTTGCGACTAGAATCTTACCGGAATTCATATCTTTTATTTATACCGTTTGTAAACTCAGTATTGAAATATCGTCAGGTGCACGACGAATTTCGTCCTCACCAAAACCTTGCAGCAACAGATCAACGCGATGATTGGTTTCTTTAACCATCTCCAGCAATCGCGCCTCTTTTTCCTTGAGACTCTTCTGCGGCATAATCTCCAGCACGCCATCAGAGAACACCGTCAGGCCAAATTTTTTCGGTAGTGGCATATAAATATCATCATACTCTGCGCCCTCAAACAAACCCACCGGCAAACCACGGCCTTCCAGATAATAAACGTCATCTCCGGTTGTCATAACAGCCTGCGGGAAATGACCACCATAGCTGTAGTTTAACTGACGAGTTTCCTTGTCGATCACACCCAGAAAAATTGTCAAATGGCGACCTAAGTCCGCATCCAGAAGATTCTTATTAATCCATTTTAACATCCAGGCAGCCGAGTTCACCTCACGCCGTTGTTCTTTCTGGAAATGTCGACGAGAACGAATTGCTAGCTGTTTCATCAAGACCGTCACAAAGGCCGATGAGGCGCCGTGACCTGTCACATCTACTAGAAAAAAAACTAGCTTAGTCTCACTGACCTGATGGTATTCAACATAATCACCCGACAGATAATCAGCAGGAACAATGCGGTGTGAGAACTTGTAGTCCATCAAACGATAAGGCGACGCTGGCAACATACGCTGCTGTACCAGCTTACCTGCTTGCTGATCAGCCTGAACTTCTTCCAGGCGCCGTTGTAATTCGCGGTTTGCTACTTCCAGCTGATCTCGATATTTACGGTTCTCCAGCATCAAATCCATGCGCTTAAGACTGTTTCGCACCGAGAACAAAACCATTTCTGGATGAAAGGGTTTACGCAGATAATCCATCACATTAAGTTGTAGTGCTTCGCGCGTTTGTTCCGCAGTACTACGCTGAGATAACACTATAACCGGCAGTTCCGAATAGGTGGAACACAGGTCTTTGAGCAATTTTAGGGGGTCAGAATCTTTGATGCCAAGGTCAAGAATCACCAGATCAACATGATTCCACTGGAGATAGGTTAGCGCTGCAGGTAGGTCGCTGACCAGAGTGGTTTCATAGCCGCCGTCATGTAAACAGTCGACAATCAACTGCTGCGATTCAGGGTCATCGTTAACGATTAACAGATGTTCACAATGGCCGGTCAAAGGCGCACCCATATAGTGGAATGAAGAATATTTATCACTTGAAAAACAATTTTTAAACCGGGTTTTGAGCCCTTTTATATACTTGCAAACATACTCCCAAGCCGCAGCAGGTTCAAGCCGTTAAACAAAAAAACCGGCCCAAAGGGCCGGTTTTTTGAAGCTTTGTGTCATGACGGATACACGAAAGTTATTCTTCGTCAAAATCATCCGAAACAAAATCGTCTTCGACAGCACCGTCGGCCACCAAAAACTCACGACGCTGTAAATAAACATCTCGAATAAAACTGTATTCATCACCCTGAATTAATTCTTCGGCAGCCAACAGGTCAGCACGTGTATCAACACCATCAACAATATACACCGACCAACGCGTTTCATCATGATCGATATAAGCCTGCGGCACAGAGTAATGATCGGGGAACAAACCAATACCGTCACGCACCGTGCTTGGGCCTAAGAACGGCAAGACAACATAAGGACCCGAACCAACTCCCCAGGCCGCTAACGTTTGACCAAAGTCTTCTTCGTTGCGATCAAACCCCCAACCCGAAGCCACATCAAAAATACCCAGCACACCAACCGTACTATTGATCACAAAACGCATCGCATCCGTGCCAGCATCAGCAAACTTAAACTGCAGCACATCATTGAGGAAGTTTTTTGTTTCACCCAAGTTATCAAATACGTTACTAATCCCGTCATCGACAGGGTCTGGTGTCAGCCAGTCATAACCTTTAGCTACAGGTTTAAGCACATAGGTGTCCGCAAACTTATTAAAGCCAAACATTGTGCGGTTAAAGCCTTCCCAGGGATCATCTGGATTATCGCCGGCATGAGCCACGGCGGTACTCAGGCAAAGTGCTACGCAACTTGCCATCAGCCCTTTTTTAATTCTCTGTGTTCTAAACATTGGTTTTGTCATTTCCCCTCCTCCATACATAGCGACGTAGTTTAGTTCAAAAAATCATTATTGTTCAGCGCAACTTGAGAATTATTTACTGCTTTTTTTGAGGGAAAAATAGACTAGCCTTTGTTAATTCGACGTTAAAACTCAGTATCTATAAAAAAAACGTCACAAACACACTTTAGCTCTATGAATATTCAAAGAACGTGGTATTATCCTGCGCCTCTTGATTAGGAACAGACCGCAACTAAAAGCAGGTCTGACAAGGCGTAACACGTAGCCTGCCAATCATAAAAGCTTATGCATCCGTAGCTCAGCTGGATAGAGTACTCGGCTACGAACCGAGCGGTCGGTGGTTCGAATCCACCCGGATGCACCATATTAAAAAGCCCACTTTATGTGGGCTTTTTAATGCCTGATATAATCAGGGGACAAACACAAACTCTTAGCGCTTGTCGGGCGCTCTCATTAGCCTATTTTATTAGCTCCTCTCTTTAGCAAGGTACAGCCAGGTCTTCACCACCGTATCCGGATTCAGCGATACACTCTCAATACCCTCTTCCATCAACCATTTGGCTAAATCCGGGTGATCGGAAGGTCCTTGCCCACAAATACCAATGTATTTACCCTGCTTTCTACAAGCCTGAATCGCCATGCTCAATAGCGTTTTAACCGCCTCATCTCGCTCATCAAATAGGTGCGCGATAATCGCGGAATCCCGGTCCAGCCCCAGCGTCAGTTGAGTCATGTCATTGGAGCCGATGGAGAAACCATCAAAATGCTCGAGGAACTGCTCAGCTAACAAAGCGTTACTGGGAATTTCGCACATCATAATCACACGCAGGCCGTTGTCGCCACGCTTGAGAGCATTCTCTGCCAACAGATTAACCACCGCTTCGGCTTCGCCCACCGTACGCGTAAAGGGCACCATGACTTCCAGGTTGGTCAGTCCCATCTCATCGCGCACGAATTTAACCGCTTCGCATTCCAGTTTGAAGCAATCGACAAAATCCTCAGAGATATAACGCGACGCACCGCGAAAACCCAGCATCGGATTTTCTTCTTCCGGTTCGTACAACTCGCCACCCAGCAGATTGGCATACTCGTTAGATTTAAAATCAGAGAAACGCACGATCACCGGCTTAGGTGCAAAAGCCGCTGTCAGCGTTGAAATACCTTCAATCAGTTTTTGACGATAGAAATCAACCGGACTCTCATACCCCGCAATGTAACCATCAACCTGCTCGCGAAGCGCATCCGGCAAGCTGTCATAATTAATCAGTGCTTTGGGGTGCACACCAATGGTGCTATTAATCATAAACTCCAAGCGTGCCAAACCAACTCCTGCATTGGGAATAAATTGGAAATCAAAGGCACGATCCGGCGTCGCCACGTTCATCATGATTTTGAAGGGTAAATCCGGCATATCATCCAGATCAGTCGTGTGCACTTCAAAATCCAGCAGGCCAGCATAGATAAAGCCCGTATCGCCCTCGGAGCAAGACACCGTCACCTCGGCAACACCCTCCAGTTTGCTGGTGGCATCACCACAACCCACCACTGCTGGCACGCCTAATTCACGGGCGATAATGGCCGCGTGACAAGTACGTCCACCGCGATTGGTAACAATGGCGGAAGCGCGCTTCATCACCGGCTCCCAATCTGGATCCGTCATTTCTGTCACCAGCACGTCACCGGCTTGCACCTGATCCATATCAGAAAGGCTATGAACAATCTTCACCTTACCACTGCCGATGCGTTTACCAATGGCACGGCCCTGCGCTAATTCCACACCGGTTTCTTTCAATTCATAGTTCTTCAGCTGCGCTTTGGTCGAACGACTTTGCACAGTTTCCGGACGCGCCTGTACGATATATAACTTGCCCGTCACCCCATCCTTGGCCCATTCAATATCCATCGGACGTTGATAATGCTGTTCGATAATCAGCGCCTGTCGCGCCAGCTCATGAGCCTCGTCATCAGTGAGCGAAAAACGTTGTCGATCCGTTTCAGGCACTTCGACGGTTTTAACCAGCTCGGCGTTATCATCGGTGTCGTAAATCATCTTGATGGCTTTGCCGCCCAAAGTACGGCGCAAAATGGCGGGGCGATTATCTCTTAGCGAAGGTTTATAGACATAAAACTCATCAGGATTAACCGCACCCTGCACCACCGTTTCACCCAGTCCGTAGGCCGACGTGATAAACACCACCTCGTCAAAACCCGACTCAGTATCCAGCGTAAACATCACACCACTGGCAGCCGACTCACTGGCCACCATAATTTGTACCGACGCCGACAGCGCCACCTCGTTGTGATCAAAACCTTGATGCACTCGGTATGAAATAGCGCGGTCATTAAACAGCGAGGCAAACACCTCTTTAATCGCCGTCAAAACCTGCTCACGCCCACGCACATTGAGAAAGGTTTCCTGCTGACCAGCAAAGGATGCATCCGGTAAATCTTCAGCGGTAGCAGAGGAACGAACAGCAACGGCTAACTGCGCGTTGCCAGCCTGCAATTTCGTCAGATAGGTGCTGACTTTAGCTTCAAGCGCAGGTTGCAAGGGCGCATCAATAATCCACTGTCGGATCTCATTACCAGCAACTGCCAATGCATTTACATCATCGGTATCAAGATCAGCGAGCTTGGCTTTAATTCGCTCAGCCAAGTTATTTTCAGCTAGAAAATCCCGATAGGCATCGGCAGTGGTAGCAAAACCCGTCGGCACAGAAACCCCCAGCGCGCTCAGATGACTGATCATCTCGCCCAGAGAGGCATTTTTGCCGCCGACACGGCCCACATCGTTGATACCCACCTGCTCCAGTGAAACTACCCAATCGCTCACATTACCTCCTGAATTTTGGCATTACTTACCTAACTTTAGCGCACACTTTACTTGATTCATCAATGCGCCATCCATACGGCTTTCGTATACATTAAGCACCACTTTAGCTTACACCGGCATAACGAAAACGTGTCCGTATAACCTTCAAATCTTTGTTATTGAGGACATCTTGGATCAACCTATCCAGCCGATACCGATATGATTTTTCGCTAAGCTCGAAATGACAATATAAACCAACGCATGCTTGGGCTATGCTCTTATTCATACGCCTTTTTCAGAGATCTGCAACCAATGAAACGTCAGGTTTATTTTATATCCGATGGCACCGCCATTACTGCCGAGACGCTGGGCAAAAGTCTGTTAACTCAATTTGAACAGGTCGAGTTCGAATTCATCACCCTGCCCTACATCAACACGCCCGAACAAATCGCCACCACCATAGAGCTGATTGAATCGGCTCAGCATGCGCATGGCACCCTGCCAATTGTCGTTGTTACCATTGTGGATGCCAAACTCCGGCAGCAATTCAAACAATGTGACGCCTTTATCGTTGATATTTTTTCGGCATTTTTGACACCTCTGGAAATGGAGCTAAACACGCCCTCGACACACACCACCGGCAAACAACGCGGCATAGACCATCACCAGTATGCCGACCGAATCGATGCCGTACACTTTGCCATTGATAATGACGATGGCGCCATCACCCGCGAATATGATCAAGCCGATATTATTCTGGTGGGTGTCTCACGTTGCGGCAAAACCCCCACCAGCCTCTACCTTGCCCTACAATTTGGCATCAAAGCCGCCAACTGCCCGCTCACCGAAGAGGACTTTGGCAACTACCAATTACCCAGCGTGTTGAAAGCCCACAAAGATAAACTCTATGGCCTCACCATCACCCCGCAACGCCTGCAAAGCATTCGCCA
>Ga0105356_10005108_pt1 | contig 12535 bp, 11 predicted proteins | sample GOMGulsemesocosm_3_FD_83502 | JGI IMG/M metagenome (GOLD analysis project Ga0105356, IMG submission 83502) | Methane-oxidizing microbial communities from mesocosms in the Gulf of Mexico - GOM9D Gulf of Mexico | ecosystem: Environmental > Aquatic > Marine > Cold seeps | place: Gulf of Mexico...
ATTAAAATGTTGCGTAACAGTGGTGTTGAAGTCGCCATTATCAGTGGCAGGCAGTCATCCGCGCTAGAGCAGCGCGCACAGGAATTGGGCATCAAACATCTATACCAGGGCCGCGAGGACAAAATCAACGCCCTTAACGAACTGCTCGATATTATTGATGTCAGTTACCAACAGATTGCGCATTTAGGAGATGACTTACCCGACCTACCCATTATCCGTCGTGTAGGTTTAGGCATGGCCGTTGCCAACGCCTACCCTTTGGTTAAAGAGCACTCGGTCTGGTACACCAAAACTAATGGTGGCGAAGGTGCGGTACGTGAAGCCTGTGATTTCATCATGGCGGCACAAAACACCTTAGTACCAGCGCTGGATAAGTACCTTCATTAACCGCGAGAAACGGGAGCGGCACAGGTGTCACGGCTAACCTTTATTACCCTACTCAGTGTTATTATTCTGGCACTGGCAAGCTTGGTACATTGGCAGGACAATCTAATTGACGGACCTGTTAGCCCGCAACAAGCACGTGACGACGAAGCCGATTTTTTTATGCTGAACGCTACCACTACGCAATTCAGCCCGGCTGGCAAACTTGATCACCGCCTAAAAGCGGATGAGATCAAACACTTCCCTGTTGATAACTCCACCACGACCAGTAGCCCCAACATAACGCTCTTCCACGCAGATGGCAGCGCTTGGTATATTAATGCCAAGCAAGGGAGTACAACTGACAACAACACCATCATTGAGCTGTGGGACAACGTCGTACTCAAACGAGATACGCCACCTAATGTGCTGCATTTAAAGACCAACAAGTTAACCGTTGTCGCCTCGGAAAATCTGATTCACACCGATCAAGATGTAGTGATTACTGATAGTGCAACACGTATTAATGCTACTGGTATGAAAGCCTATACCGAACAAAGAAAAATTAAATTCTTATCCAACGTGCGAGTCATTCATGGTCCGGCCAAAATTAATTAAAATTTGCTGTCTATTAACCCTCTTTTTTTCTGCAGCGGCCCCGTCGGTCGTCAACGCGCTACCCGGTGACAGAAACCAGCCAATCCATATTTCCTCAGATACCGCCGAAATTGATGAGATTAGCGGCCTCTCCGTTTACCGTGGCAAAGTAAATATTAGTCAGGGCACAATAAATCTCAAGGCCGACCAGGTAACCATTCACAGTGATACCCAGGGCATTGCCAAGCTCGTCGCCATCGGCACGCCCGCTCATTTTCAACAACTGCCGGAAGTCGAAAAAAACACCCTGCATGCCTTTGGCAACACCATTGAATACTTTGTCGTGGAACAACGCATTGAACTCAAGCAACAAGCCAAACTGGAGCAGGAACAAAACGTGTTTACCGGTGAACGCATTGACTATGACATCAAGCTTCGGGTTGTTAATGCCTACAGTGACAATCAAACCAACTCAGCCACCGACAAGCCACGGGTTAATCTAATTATTCAACCCACCAAAATCAACGACACCACTACCGAAGACAAGCCGATTAATGAGTGATTTAAAAGCGTTACACCTCGCCAAAAGTTATAAAGATCGCCACGTTGTTGAAGATGTCTCAATAACTATTGAACCGGGCCAGATAGTGGGGCTACTAGGTCCAAACGGTGCCGGCAAGACCACCTGCTTTTATATGATTATTGGCCTGATCAAAGCCGATCAAGGTCAGATTCTAATCAACGGCGAAGACATCACCGAACTTCCTATGCATGGCCGTGCCCGCCAAGGTATTGGCTACCTGCCACAGGAATCGTCTATTTTCCGAAAACTCAGTGTCAGCGACAACATTCTGGCCATTCTGGAAACCCGAAAAGATCTAGATCACAATCAGCGTATGGAGAAACTTGAGGCCCTGTTACAGGAATTTCATATCACCCATATTCGCGACAGCCTTGGCATGAGCCTGTCAGGCGGTGAGCGGCGACGTGTTGAAATTGCACGGGCCTTGGCCATGGAACCCGCCTATATTCTGCTCGATGAGCCTTTTGCCGGGGTTGATCCTATTTCAGTAGCCGACATTAAACAGATCATTACTCACCTCAAGGATCGTAACATCGGCGTGCTGATCACCGACCATAACGTACGAGAAACCCTCGATATCTGTGAAAAAGCATTCATCGTCAGCGAAGGCCATATTATCGCGGAAGGCGATGCTCAAACCGTACTATCAAACCAGCGCGTAAGAGATGTTTATCTAGGCGAACAATTCCAGCTTTGAGACAAGGCGCGGTTAAATAAGCGGCTCATTTTTCCAGCAACGACGGTGGCCGTTAATAATTGCAGTAATCAGCGCAAATTCATCTCGGCTCTTTGCTAAAATTGCACTACGCTTATAACTACAAGCAAAACCTAAGCCAACTTCCATCGACCCCAACTTATGCTGCCTGTTAGCAATTTATGAAACCATCGTTACAGCTTAAAATTGGTCAGCACCTTACCATGACCCCGCAGTTGCAACAGGCCATTCGCCTTCTGCAACTTTCCACGCTAGACCTGCAGCAGGAAATTCAGGAAACCGTTGAATCCAATCCGATGCTCGACATCGAGGATAGTAATAACGAGATTGAAACGGACAAAACCGATGCTGAGAAAAATAATCCTGATGCCCAGCAAGCAAACGATAATAACAGCGCTCAGACCGACAGCAGCGAAGACTTCAAGGAATCATCAGACGAAGACTGGAGCCAACAAATCCCTGAAGAACTGCCTGTCGATAGTAATTGGGATGACGTTTACCAGAGCCTGCCTCCGTCAGCGCCACCTCCCAGCGGTGACCTACCCGATTTTGAAACACATACCTCCAGTTCCGATTCCATTCAGGATCATTTGCACTGGCAGCTGAATCTCACCCCGATGTCAGATATCGACCGTGTTATTGCGATAACACTGATCGACAGCGTTGATGACAATGGTTACCTGAAAGGCTCGCCGGAAAATATTGCTGAACACTTAAATCAATCACTTCAAGAGGACAACCCTGCCGGCGATATACAAATCGAACTGGATGAGGTGGAAGCTGTGTTGCGGCGCTTGCAGCACTTTGACCCCATCGGCGTCTGTGCACGGGATTTAAGCGAATGCCTGTCGCTACAGCTTGATCAGCTGGATAAAAGTACCCCCTTACTAAGCAAGGCAAAGGAAATTGTCACGCAATTTCTACCACAACTTGGCAGCCGTGATTTTAATTACATCATGCGCCGCACCCGGCTCAAGGAAACCGATTTACAACAGGCCATTGAGCTAATCCAAAGCCTAAACCCTCGCCCCGGTGACACCTTGAGCAGCAATACATCAGAGTACGTCATTCCTGATGTGTCAGTTAAAAAAATCAATGGCCACTGGTCTGTCGCCCTGAATAATGACGCCATGCCCCGCGTGAATATCAACTCCACCTATGCCGCCATGGTCAAGCGCGCAGATAACAGCAACGATAACACCTACTTACGCAACCAATTACAGGAAGCTCGCTGGTTTCTTAAGAGCCTGCAAAGCCGTAATGAAACCCTGTTAAAAGTGGCTACCCGCATTGTGGAAATTCAACAGGGCTTTCTTGATCACGGCGAAGAAGCCATGAAACCACTGGTATTACACGACATTGCCGAAGCCGTTGAGATGCACGAATCAACTATATCCCGTGTCACCACCCAAAAATTCATGCACACACCGCGCGGTATTTTTGAACTAAAATATTTTTTCTCCAGCCATGTCGACACACAAAGCGGTGGCGGCTGTTCTTCAACAGCAATTCGTGCGATTATTAAAAAACTTATCTCCGCAGAGAAGCCAATCAAACCTCTGAGCGATAGCAAGATAGCCAACATCCTTGCTGAACAGGGCATCAAGGTAGCTCGCCGAACCATTGCCAAATACCGGGAGTCGTTATCCATACCTCCCTCCAATGAGCGCAAACGTTTGGTATAAGATGAAATAACAAAGTGAGCTCATACAAACAGCTGCTGTCTCGGCTTGAATTTCCCGATTAAGAACGATGCCAAAACGCGTACTTACATCAAAAAAATAATAAGGAGCAATCTATGCAAGTAACCATCAGCGGCCATCATGTAGAGGTAACCTCCGCTCTTCGAGAATTCATCAACAGCAAACTTGAAAAACTAGAACGCCATGTCGACCAGATATCCAGTATCAAGGTAGTACTGCATGTTGAAAAACAACGTCAAAAGGCCGATGCGACTATCCATATTGCCGGCGCTGATGTCGTTGCCAATGCCGAACATGACGACATGTACGCTGCTATCGACTTATTAACCGATAAGCTGGATCGCCAGATTATCAAACATAAAGAAAAATCCCTGGCGAGAGCACAGGGCCACTGACCAACAACAGCTATTACTTATGAATATTCAACGTTTGCTATCACCTGAGTGCACCCTCACTGCGGTGCCAGGTGACAGTAAGAAACGCGTGCTTGAGCTGATCGCACGCACCTTAACCCAAGCCCACCCGATTCTCGATGAAGAGGAAATTTTTGACAGCCTGATGGCGCGTGAGCGTCTTGGCAGCACTGGCATTGGTGAAGGTGTGGGCATACCTCATTGCCGCCTGCATAACTGTTGTGACACGGTAGGCGTCTTATTACAGCTCAACAAACCCATTGATTTTGATGCCATAGACAGTCAACCGGTGGACTTATTGTTTGCCTTGGTAGTACCTGAAGAAGAAGCAGACAACCACCTGCTGGCACTGCAGGCCGTTGCAGAAAGCTTTAGTCAGAGTGACTACAGAGATCGTTTACGCGCCGCAGCCAACCGCGACGAACTCTATCACGCGGCCATCAGCCCAGTTTAAAAATCAATTACAAACAGCCAACACCCAAGAATTAGCGCGATACTATTTATAACTATGAAACTCGTGATCATCAGCGGCCGTAGCGGCTCAGGAAAAAGTACTGCCCTCCACGTATTGGAGGATCTCGGCTACTATTGCATTGATAACATGCCCAGCGGTTTACTGCCTGCCTTGATAGAGGAAATGCAGCTTGAGGACATGCCTCGTGAGGCCATTGCCATCAGTATTGATGCCCGTAATGTACCCGTCAATCTGGAACGCTTCCCGGAAACAATTGCCTCAATTGACAAAATCGGCATTGAATACGCGATCGCTTACCTCGATGCCAATGACCAAACGATTCTTACCCGCTTTAGTGCCACTCGCCGCAAGCACCCCTTAAGCAGCGCCACTGTTTCGCTGGAAGAAGCGATCAGCAAGGAACATGAACTGCTGAGCCCCATTGCAACACTGGCCGACCTTAAAATTGATACCAGCAGCCTGTCACTTCACCAGCTACGAGACATTGTTAAAAAACAAGTTGCGCAACAAACAAACACAACCATGGCATTACTGTTTGAATCCTTTGGCTTTAAACACGGTGTACCCAGTGATGCCGACCTGATGTTTGATGTACGTTGCCTGCCAAATCCCTATTGGGACCCCGTGTTACGGAAATATAATGGCCGCGATCAACAAATCATCAAATTCCTTGAAGAGCAGCCGATTGTCGAAGAGATGTTCACCGACCTGAGTAATTATCTAGACAAATGGCTACCCAAATTTGAAGCTAATAATCGCAGCTATATGACCGTCGCCATTGGCTGTACCGGTGGCCATCACCGTTCTGTGTACCTCAGCGAACGTTTGGCCAAACACTTTTCCGACAAATTGAATAACGTTCAGATTCGCCACCGCGACCTGGAGCAATAACGTCGACAAATAAGACTTTTCCATGATCAAAAGTGAAATTACGATTATCAACAAACTCGGCCTGCATGCCCGCGCAGCGGCCAAACTGGTCAATACCGCTACCGCCTTTTCGAGCCAAATCCAACTCGGCAATGGTCAACGTATGGTGGATGCAAAAAGCATTATGTCCGTTATGATGCTAGCCGCCAGTAAAGGCACCACTCTGGAACTAGAAATCGATGGCCGCGATGAAGATTTGGCATTAAATGCCATCGAAGACATCGTCAATGACAAGTTTGGTGAAGGCGAATAGCTCAGCGCCGAACGTCCAAAAAACTAAAAGTGTCTTTCATCGCCTCTGACGGTTGAGACACCCTGCCACAGACCTATACAATTAGCGGGTCTTTAACTCTTCCGGAATCAGACATCCCGCATGCAGCAGCGTGACAACAACAGCACTGAAGCGCAATTACATCAATTAAATTTGGCTCTGGAAAATGGCGCCTATGACGATGCGCGCGAAATTCTTAATGCGGAACTGCCGGCAGTGGAAGTCGCTCACCTGCTGGAATCCTCTCCACCCAAAGAACGTCGTATCCTATGGGAGTTAATTGACAAGGATCAGGGCGGTGAAGTTCTTCAGCACCTTAGCGAAGAAATCAGCAGCGACATTCTCAGCAAGATGGGACCACAGGAGCTGGTCAACGCCACCTCCCGCCTTGATACCGATGACAGGGCGGATTTGCTGCAACAGCTGCCCGACCAAATGGTGCAGGAAGTACTGCGCTCGCTGGACGATCAGAACCGAAAATTACTCGAAACCGTACTATCCTACCCGGAGGATACTGCCGGTGGTCTGATGAATACAGATACCATCAGTATGCGTCCCGACATCACCCTGGATGCGGTTTTACGTTACCTACGCATGCACCCCGAAATTCCCGAAATGACAGATACTTTTCCCGTCATAAACCGTAAGGGAAAACTGCTTGGTCTGTTACCGGTCACGCAAATTTTAGTTAGCGATCCGGAGGCCCTGGTCTCGGATATCATGAAAACTGATATTTTCACGCTCAAGGCCAAAACTTCAGATGTAGACGTTGCCCATCTGTTTGAACGTCACAATTTGGTTTCCGCCCCCGTCACCGACGATGACGGCATCCTGTTGGGCCGTATTACCATTGATGACGTGGTTGACGTGATCATTGAAGATGCCGAGCACTCTTTCATGGGCATGGCCGGTCTGGACGACGATGAAGACACCTTCGCGCCAATCCTTAAATCCACCCGCCGTCGTACCCTGTGGTTAGTCATTAACCTACTGACCGCCTTCACCGCCTCCTATGTTATCGGCCTATTTGAAGACACGCTGGAAAAAGTTGTCGCACTAGCCATTCTGATGCCTATCGTAGCGAGTATGGGCGGCATTGCTGGCAGCCAGACCCTAACGCTGATTATTCGCGGTATCGCGTTAGGGCACGTCTCCGATAAAAATGCCAACTGGCTGCTGCGACGAGAACTCGTCGTGGGCTTATTAAACGGCCTGATTCTCTCGCTAGTGGTGGCAGCCATCGCCGCCTGGTGGTTTAATGACCCGAAAATGGGACTGGTCATCGCGCTGGCTGTCATTATCAACCTGCTATTTGCAGCACTGGCTGGCGTCTCTCTGCCAATGATTTTACGCAAGGCTAATATCGATCCCGCCATTGCAGGCAGCGTTGTGCTAACCACTGTCACCGATGTGGTGGGTTATGTTGCTTTCCTTGGTCTAGCCACCCTGTTCTACGCCTAACGTATGTTATCGAGCTAAAATTTATTATGATTAACTTTCCAGACCAACCGGAAGACCTGCCGGAAGAAAAAAGTAAAAGCCAGCTCAAACGAGAGATGGACGCCCTTCAAGCCATCGGCCTGCGCCTGACAAAGCTCAATAGTGAACAGCTCGATCAAGTGCCTATGGGCGAAACATTGGATGGTGCGATCCGCGAATATCAGCGTCTAAAAATAGGCGAAGCCACCCGCCGCCAGATGCAATACATCGGGCGAATCATGCGCACTTACGACGAAGATGATGCCGAAGCCATTCCAGCCATTACTCGCGCCATTAATAGTTTTGATGCCAGCCACGTTGAACACACACAACGTTTTCATCAAATCGAAAACTGGCGCGACCGGCTGTTAACAGAAAAAACGGCGTTAACCGATTATCTTACGCAGTATCCTGAGGCGGACGTACAGCATTTACGTCAATTGATTCGCAATGCGCAGAAGGAGCAATCACAACAGAAAAATCTCGGCAGTGTGCGTAAATTATTCCGCTATTTACGTGAAATTTCTGAAGCGGCGGATTAGCCGCATCAATGCCATAGGCTTTATTTAAAAGGTATCCGGCGATGCTGCTGAACGGGCATACGCCGACGTACGTCAGCAAGGCGTTCCAAACCCACAGCCACGCTAGCCACCCCCGTTTCATCCGTTAAACAGACCGACACCTTACCCCAAGGATCAACAATCATACTGTGTCCATAGGAATGACGCGTTGTCGAATGCTGGCCCGCCTGATTGGGGGCTAGCATATAGCACTGGGTTTCTATGGCCCGTGCACGTAACAGCACTTCCCAATGAGCTGCACCCGTGATTGCTGTAAAAGCCGACGGTACCGTAATGATTTCAGCGCCCTGTTCTCGTAACTGGTAAAACTGCTCAGCAAACCGCAGATCATAACAAATGGTTAAACCCAGTCGGCCACAGGGCGTATCCACCAAGACCAACTGATCGCCCGGCTCGACGGTATCAGATTCACGGTAACTGCCATAGGCATCAGCCACGTCAACATCGAACAGGTGAATTTTGTCATAACGTGCCACCTCTTCGCCCTGCGCATTAACAACCAAACACACGGCTCTAACCTGTTTTTCCAACATCGAGCCATCGGGCCGGCTAGCGATGGGAATAGATCCCGCCACCAGCCATACCCCGTATTTACGGGCCATAGCAGACAGCCATTTTCGCAGTGTATTCTCTTCAATATTTTGCGCTTCGCGCAGGCCTTCTTGATAAGGATCTTTAACACCAAGTAGAGCAAAATTTTCTGGCAACACTAACAATTTTGCACCCTGCCCAGCAGCTTCTTCAATCAGCCCCTCAGCACACTGCAGGTTCGCCTCTCTATTAGCCGAGCTACTCATTTGCAGAACGGCAACGCCATGAATCATCGCTTAGACCGCCGCTTTTTAGGCTCATTTTTAGACTCAGGTAATTCGCTGGTATCAAAAAAGCTGCTCAATACGACCTCGGGCTTATCCCATGACCCGCTGACCTTATAATTCACACTGGTAAAACGATCAAACACCTCACCAAAGGCACGATTAAAGAGATACACAGGAACACCCACTTGTGGAAAACCCGCTAATGCGGCTATCACAGGAATATTGTCAGTCACCGGCAACACCACAATCACGTCATGATCAAATTGTTCATTCAGCAAATCCGTTTGACCTTCCACTTTAAATTTAGCTGAAGGCCCATCAATCACCAAAGGCTCTTTGAGTTGCATTGTCCCTCGCTCAAACTGAAGGACTCCCTGTGCGCGCTCAAAGCTGAAACCTTTCTTAAACAGGTCTGAAAAGTCCAGCCGCAGACGTCGCGTCAAGGTATTGAAGTTGAGCACCCCCAGCAGAGGAATCGACTGTAAATCGACGATGCGTCCCTGCTTAGCCTTCAACGTTAATGGCCCCTGCATTGTCAAAAGAGAAAAGTTGGCTGGCGAACCAGGCCAGTTCAACTGCCCCTGAATCTTAGCCTCAGCACCATCAATGGCTGGCGCGATTTGCCAGGCTTCGAGCATGCCGGCAACACTCGGAATTAATACATCTCCGTGGAACTGACTATTGTGCTCACCATTGTCATATAACCAATCCGCCTCACCCTTGGCCTGCAGTCCACGCAGCTCAAAATCAACATTTTCAAGCTTGACGCCGTTGTTATTAGGTCGCAGATTAAACGCCCAGCGACCAAAAGGTTGCTCACCTAAAAATAAACTGCTAACACGCAAATCAAGTTCAGGGAGCTGCTGGGGGATTATTTCAGCCAGAGCGTCTAAAGAGTCGTCACTAGCGCCAATTTCCGTACTTATATCACCGTCCGCCCCCACATCAGCTGACGAACCAGGCAAATAAAGGTACTCAAAATCCACCGCCAACGTCTTTCCTGAAGCCGGATAATAACCTAGTTCTCCACGGGCTACCGGATTGTCGAATGTAACATTCCAATCGCCCTGGTGCTGTTCAGCGGTGAATTTTACGTTGTCATAACTGTTATCCAAAAAATCAAAACGCGCTACATCAAGCTGCACGCTCTTTATTTTTGACAGCAGTGTTGGCTCTGTTCTTGATGAGCCAACACTGCTTGCAACTGGAGACGGGGCTTTTTCGACAACCTCCGACCATTGTTGGTAATCCAGTTCTGACAAGGCCCCATTAACCAAAATGCTGGAGCCGGACCTGTAGCGAGAGGTTGCGGAGCCAATAGTAATGTCACCGTTCTGATAAGCCTTGTCTTTGAACATCAGGCTATAACCAAAAAGATCCGCGTAACGCAACGTGTGAATTTGTGGCTCCGACAAGGCCAGGTTGAAACTAAAGCTAGATGACTGCTCGGCATTTTTTCCAAGCGGTGCAGGCAGTACGACAGAGACACCTTTGAGCGCACTATTAATCTGCAACTGACTTTTTGAACCACGACCAAAGCTCAATTGCGCCTGATAGTCAGTTTCTCCTGCAAGGCGGTCTAAGACCATGGCCGGCACCCAGGGGGAAAGTGATTCGACCTTTAGCTGTCCCTGTACCGATAGCTCGGTAGACAAGCCCTCCGCCGTCTGTTTTGACACAATGGCTGCTTGTGCTGGAAAGCCAAACAGCTTGCTCTGGAACGCTGGTGCAGTGAGCCCAGCTTTACTGCTATAGCTAAAATCACCACGAATGTCGTTCGCTTTTACCGAGAGTGACGGGATATTCAAGCCGCCATTGCGGGTGGAAAAGCCAACCTCGACATTACTTTCCCCCTGCGCGCCAAAAGGTAGATCCAGCGCCAATTGTCCGTGCATCTGTCCACTAAACTGGAAATCGTCAGCTAATTCGAAGAGGTTTTTTTGTAACGGTGTTTCCGTTAACGTTCGCCAGGCCTGCTTAAGTTCGCCCTGCACATCAGCTGTCGCTTTAAGCCTGGCGCCACCCGGTTTGAGATCATAATTAGCCTTAATATCTCGCAGCGCCAAGTCATAGAAACGAGCTTGACTGGCAGCAACCACTACCTGTTGATCGATAATCTGCACATTAGCCTCAGCGTCGGTCAAATGCGGCCAATCAGGATGGAAAGAAAAGTCTACATGCTTAGCATCAATCTCAATGGCCAGGCTTTTAGAAACTGCTGGCGCGCCTTTTTTTAGCTGCTGATCTAAAATAAAACGTGTATACGGGGCATCGCCATCAACAAACGCCTGCTGTAGCCATTCAATTGCTTTCGTACTCAAGATACGATCTGGAACCAATGTTAGCGCATCGGGCAGTTGAGAGTCTTTAAGCCCAATCAGCAAGGATAAACGCGGCTCAATACCATTTGTTGATGTTAGCAGGCCGAATTGTCCGGTGATTTCCCCCAAATCTCCTAACAGGAATAATTGTTCACCCTTAAGCCAAAAACTGTTCTCCTCACGTAGCCAGTTAACTTCACCGCTGGCCTGATCGAACTGCCAACCCTGTTTATAAACGCGCGGAAAATGCAGTTTTAATCCGTTTGAGACAAAATCAACCAACCCCGCTGTTGGCCCCACTTCAATATAACCACTGACACCACTTGCCGAGGGCGCATGCTGCCAAGCCGAAACGGCAACTTCCCTGAGATTAGCCTGTAATTTAAAGTCCGGCGCCGTCTTTGTTTTCACGCTCTTTGGTAATTGATAATCAAAGTGTACGTTAACTAATTGACCTCTGGGTTTGAGGCTAGACAGCACATTTCTAAGATTTTTTGGAAGACTATCAAGCGCGAGCATGGTATTAGAAATCGGCTCCAGTTCGAATCGATCAGCAATCAATCGAACCATCTGGCCTTGTTCCTGCTGTACTAAAGAAACTCTGCGTTGGGCAGGTTCGAACACATGTCCCGCCCACTTAAAGGTCAGATCACTAAGCCATAGCGCCCACAGCTCATCAGAATTAGTCGTCCCACGTCGCCAGGCAAAACTTGTATGTAAAAAGTCCACCGCCGCCAGAGCTTCGTTGTCGTTACCTAAATCTATTACCGGTAAATCCAACGATCCTCGCACATCAACAATCTGTTGCTGCGCCCACTCAAACCAAACCTCGCCACCTAACGTTAATTCATCCACGTCATCAAATAATGGATGCTGCTGGCCAGCCAATGGCAACCACTCTAACAGCGGTAGCGGCGGGCTTTCCAAATAACCCTCAAGCCTGAAATCAGCGTCACTCGGAGTGTCATAAATATTCAGGGAAAACTTTAATGGCGCGGTAGCGTCCCCCGATAACTCAACAGAGCCTTGGCTTGAGCAGGCTGCCAACCCACAGCGCAAGCCCCACTCGGGAATAGATAATGACTTTGTCGAGGTATTTTGAGGATGCAGCGTCAGCTCAACCTGACTGAGTAACAGTTGTTTCTGAAGTAGCAACCAGTTAAGGGGATTACCTCCCTTCCCGCGTACAGGCATGCCAGTGACGGACCACTTACCCTGAGGATTCTGGCTGAGGTCAAAATGCATGCCCTCTAACTCCAACGAGGAAAAAACTGGCTGCATAGCTA
>Ga0105356_10005109_pt1 | contig 12531 bp, 9 predicted proteins | sample GOMGulsemesocosm_3_FD_83502 | JGI IMG/M metagenome (GOLD analysis project Ga0105356, IMG submission 83502) | Methane-oxidizing microbial communities from mesocosms in the Gulf of Mexico - GOM9D Gulf of Mexico | ecosystem: Environmental > Aquatic > Marine > Cold seeps | place: Gulf of Mexico...
AGTGAAGCGCCAATCTCATGCGAGCCTTTTTGTTTGTACATAACACCTGCTATGCCACACATACTCGTATCTCCTTCCAAATTTAAAATGATTTCCTGAGCAGGGTATTGTTATCTTTATCACCGTTGCCGGGTGCAAATCACATGCCCGCTGACACGCGACTCAATTGAGATTAGCCGATTTTAAGGCTGCCCCACTTGAGGATGTTAATTGATCCTACTGCGGAAATTTTCTGAGTTATCCTTTGTGAATGTGCCTAGCCAAACCCCGGCGTCATTGAAGATGCAGCGCGGTACTTGGAAAACACACCATAGTTGAACGTCCTAACTATGGCCTTTAACCCTGCGATTTTAACTGATTTCACCCTCGGTAGACAATGCTCTTGATACTAAAGTCTTAGATTTGTGTAAATTCAGTATCTTTTATTGCTTTGTATAACAAGAGGAGCAGGAACTATTAAATTGAGTTGAATCTAATAATTACGCCTGCCTATTCTTACAATCGGCACCCAATATTTGAGAGCATTCTGCGCTGGAAAAGTATTTCTGGTTAGTTTTAGATACAAGGCAGGCGAGGAGGCCAGCAAAGTAAAGGTTTACTGACTCGCTGCGTCGCCCAAGCAGTAGATATGTTTCATAAACATATCTACTGCTTAATGCATTAAGTTATTAGGAGCTCAAACGATTAACGAATTTTGTAGGCGGCTCGATTTAACGCAAATGATGGATGCTTGTCATATGTGGCGAATAAAGCTACAAAAGAACCAGTTACTCCTGATTTAGATCAAACCCTTTTGAACTGGTGTTAAGTAAATTGCTGGGGTTTGTTGCTTGAGGTGGGGGCTGGGAGTGTTATGCTGTGCGCCTAACTAATTTTTCATTACATAATTAAAAAAACTGTTAACTTCCTGGGAGGAATTTATGAAACTAAGAACTCTTTTGATAGCTGGTGTTATTGCTGCAATGCCTTTCGCAGCTCAAGCAGGCGATGCTGCTGCAGGTAAAGCCAAAGCGGCTGCTTGTGCAGGTTGTCATGGTGCTAACGGTAAAGCGATTGCGCCTAATTACCCAAATCTGGCGGGTCAGAATGCAGCGTACCTTGAATCTTCACTTAAAGCTTATCGTGATGGTCAGCGTTCGGCTGGGCAGGCTATGATCATGAAGGGCATGGCAGCACCATTAAGCGATGCTGATATCAGTAATTTGGCGGCTTATTTCAGCAGCCTGTAATACCGCATTTCAGTAAATCTAAAATGGCCGATAGGGTTTATCCTTATCGGCCATTTTTTATTCTAGTTTCTTACTGATTTACTCCAGTCGCTATCTTCTATGGCGCTTTAATACAGAGACCTTTAGCGTGGAATCGATTCAAATATCCGTTGAGTTATTGGGGCTGCTTTTTGTTGTCGCAGTTATTGCCGGATTTGTTGATACGCTAGCCGGTGGTGGAGGGCTGATAACTGTACCTACTCTTATTTTGGCAGGTGTGCCACCTATCATGGCGCTTGGCACCAATAAGCTACAGGGCTGCATGGGAACTGCGACCTCAACACTGGTAATGTTTCGTAAGGGCAAGCTTAAGTGGTGCCAAATAAGGTCGCTAATGATGTTTGCTTTTGTGGGGGCTGTGCTGGGCACGTTAGTCTTACAACTTATTCCTGTTGCATCCCTCAACTTTATTGTGCCTGCAGTCTTATTACTGATTGCCGCCTATTTTGTTTTTTCATCTCAAATTCATCTGGATGGCCGTAAACCACGTATATCAGATAAAACTTACCGCCGAGGAATATTGCCTGGCATTGGTTTTTATGATGGTTTTTTTGGGCCGGGTACAGGGTCCTTTTTTTCATTGGCGGGCGTGGCGTTAAGAGGTCAAGGGCTTCTCGATGCCACGGCAACGGCCAAGGCACTTAATTTCTCAACAAATATCGCTTCTTTGGCTGTGTTTGTTGTGGTGGCAAAAATTGTCTGGAGCGCAGGATTAGTGATGATGGTAGGGCAGGTTATTGGTGCTTGGCTTGGGGCGCATTCATTATTTCGCATACCTGTTCAGTTTTTACGCCTACTAATTGTTGTGGTCTGTGTTGCTATGCTGGGACGATACAGCATGCAAATTGAGTGGTTTAGCTAAACCTTTGTGTGCATTATTTAGGAGACTTTTTTAGAATTCCAGATTAGTATTATTTACCTGTCGAGTATTTAATTTTTAAGGGCTGTAAGTGAGCAACCTAAAGATTGAGACAAACGTGCTTGATGAATGGCAACACATTTCTAATTTAGTTGCTGATTTTTGTGATGTGCCGGTGGCACTAATCATGCGTAAGCGCGACGATGTTTTGCAGGTTGTTGTTGGCTCAGAGTATCCACTTTCGCCATACAAAAGAAATGAAACTGCGCCACTTAATGGCGACCTCTATTGTGAATGGGTGATTGATACCCAGCAACCGCTCCACATCCCCAATGCTTTAAACGATCCACAATGGGACCGTAATCCTGATATTGAATTAAGCATGATTTGCTATTACGGCGTGCCAATTAACTTCGCTGATGGAAAACCCTTCGGGACGTTTTGTATATTACATTGCGAAGAAAAAACGGTTTCAACCGAGGAGAGTAAACTGATCAAGCGCTTCGCGCGTAGTATTGAGTTGATGCTTGAGCTATTACAAAACAAGGAAGTCCTGTATCAGCAAAGTATCACCGATGATCTGACCGGAATTCCAAATCGACGACATTTTTTTGATTGTCTCAATAAGGAGTTTCAGCGAGCACATCGACACAATACAGGTTTTTGCGTGGCGATGATCGACCTTGACCACTTCAAAGAAGTTAATGATCAATTTGGTCATGATGAAGGCGATGAGGTGCTTGCAAGTTTTACACGTCAATTCAAGAATATTATTCGCACCGAAGACACGTTAGGGCGAGTTGGTGGAGAAGAGTTTGCGCTGATCATGCCGATGACAGCGCTAACGGACGCTCGATTATTTCTTAATCGTTTTCGCTGTCTAGTTGAAGAGACCCTTTCTTTTGAAGTTAAAAAAATTACCTTCAGTGCGGGTATTGTCGAATTTAATGTTACACATGAGAACGCAGACGCTTTATTAAGTCTGGCTGATAAAGAATTGTACCGAGCAAAACAGCAAGGCCGCAACCAGATTTGCTGCTGATTAGTTCTCTATAACTACACCTTGATAAAGATGCCGCAAATAATTTCTACACTATCCCCTCAAATGCCTAAATTATGTTGAGTTTAAGTGCAGCGACTGATATTTTTGCAGGCAGTTTTGTCGCCCCGTAACAATTAAGCTTGCACTAACCTTTCCTGCTCTGATCAAGGACACATTATGACCGTACATGTACCTTCCGGCATTATCTCTCTCGATAGCATTTTGCCTGAAGAACCGTTATTGATGATGGGAGCAGGCCCTGTGCCTATTCCTGAACGTGTAGCAGCGGCCAACTCCATTGTGATTAATCACCTTGGCGATACCATGGCGCAAATCATCGAGCAGGTTAAGGCTATGTCACGCTATGTGTTCCAAACCGAGTCTCAACATATACTTGGCGTTGCCGGACCAGGTTCGGCAGCAATGGAAATGGCTATTGTGAATTTGGTGTCGCCAGGCACTAAAGTACTGAGTATCTGTAATGGGTTTTTTAGCGCGCGATTAGCCGAGATGGCTGAGCGCGCTGAAGCTAATGTGGAGCGCATGATCGTTGCAGATGGTCAGGCGGCTAACCCCGACGAGGTTGAAAAGGGTATACAGCTCCATAAACCTGAAGTATTAACGATCGTACAAGGTGAAACGTCCAGCACTATTTTTAACCGTTATTTACCTGAAATTGCCGCGATAGCAAGAAAATATAATTGCCTCGTTGTGGTTGATGCTGTTTGCACACTGAGTACCATGCCTTTATCAATGGATAGCTGGGGTATTGATGCGGTAATAACCGGCGGTCAAAAAGGTCTATCCTCAATTCCTGGCGTATCGTTGGTGGCTTTTTCCGAGCGCGCCTGGGATCGAATAAATAGCCGAAAAGATCAGCTGCGGCATTGGTGTTTGGATGCCAAGCTGGCTGACCAGTTCTGGTACAAAAAATCCTATCACTATACAGCTCCTGTATCGGGGATACTCGCGATGCATGAAGCGTTGCGCTTGATCTGTAGTGAAACACTGTCGGCGCGTTTTAATCGGCATTTACGCTGTTCGTTGGCATTGCAGCAAGCTATCGAAGCATTAGGCTTATCCTTGTTTGTGGAGCCCGAGGCTCGCTTAAATTCGGTGGTAGGCATTAACATGCCTGAAGGTATTAAAATTGGCGATGTGCTTTCTTTTATCTCAGACAATTACCGTGTCGAGATATCCGGTTCATTTGGAGCTAATATTGTTCGTATAGGACAAATGGGTGAACAAAGTCGTGAACATAACCTGTTCAGAACAGTGCATGCACTGGGCGCGAGCATGAAAGCCTTGGGGGCACCTGTAAACGTGCCAGCCGGAGTTGCTGCACTGGAAAGTTCGCTGGGTTCCTATGTTAATACTGCGATAGAAATTTAACGGCTTATCATTGAGCCATTATTTAAATTGACTGACTAATGGTTGGCCAAAAAACACATTTAAAATTCGCGTTCCCCCTGGTTTTGACTATTACTTATTGAGTGTTTGGCAAGCAGGGTTCTCGCCAAAAATAATTATTTAGCAACCCTAAGTACTATTGCAGATGGATTTGGACGGGTTGCTAGCTAACAAATAATGATCAGGTTCATGCGCCGAGCTTTAAATTACTTTTTTGTCTGCCTACTCGCTTTTTTTGCGACTTCCTCTGCCGCCACGGAAAAGGTTGTTTTACAACTGAAGTGGGAGCATGAATTCCAATTTGCTGGATATTACGCGGCATTGTGGCAGGGCTTTTATGAAAGTGAAGGTCTCGATGTCGAAATTCGGCCACTAAGTCGTCCTGATGGTTCCACTATATCTCCTTCTGAAGAATTGCTTGCTGGTAAAGCTGACTTCGCGATTGGCGCAACAGATATTCTTATTCAGCGAGATCAGGGTAAAGAGTTTGTTGTATTAGCACCTATTTTTCAGCGCAGTCCGAACACTCTTTTTTCACTTTCTAAAACGCCATTAAACTCAATTTCAGAGCTCGCCAAACTAAGAGTGGGCAGTAGTTCTGACTATACCAGTGACGAAGTTAAAATTCTGTTGAATGAAAACGGTATTGATAAGAGTAACGTTAGATTTAAGTACCTTACACCGACCATTGATGCGCTGATTAATGGTGATGTAGATGTCATTGCTACCTATGGGGTATCTCTAACCTATGCGGCCAAAGAAAAGGGAATCAGTTTAAATCAGCTGAAACCAGCAGAGCAGGGCGTACATTTTTATGGTGATACGTTATATACCCACCAGCGTATAATTGACGACCGCCCAGAGGTTGTAGAAAAGTTTGTTCGAGCGACCTTGCGCGGATGGGAGTATGCACTTCAGAATAAGGAAGAGGTGGCACACAAAATTGCATCAGATCTGCCGCGTTATATCTTTAGTTATGATGACCTTAAAGCCTATAACCTGAGTTTCGCCCAGGTCGTTGAAGAATACATGGCCTATCCAATAACAGAGATCGGGCATATTAATCTTCAGCGTTGGCAAGATATGCACGCTCAGCTTAAGCGTATTGGGCTGGTAAAAAATGATTGGGATAAAGGATTGATGCTTGATAAATCAATGCTTTCAAGTACGCATGAACATGGTTTGTCAATGCTGACCGTTTTTGTCATTACAACAGTTATATTTATTACTCTGGCGCTGTTTTTTTTACGCAGAGACGTCTCTATTTGGCTACCCTGCTTTTTCCTTGTATTCGCCATTGTATTAATTGAAAGCTTTTTTGAAGCGAGTCTTAAAAAAGATCAATATCAGAAAATCAGAGTTGATACTGCTAGTGAGCTAGATGCGGTTTCTGCGAAATTGACCGGTGTTTTAAATAACAGTCTTTCTCTTATTGCTGCGACTGGGGCCTATATTGGAGTTAACCCTCGGATTGACCAAACGAGTTTTAAGCGTTTTTCAAAACCGCTTGTTCAAAAAGAACCTCTGCTGATTAATCTTGCTGCCGCCAAGGATATGGTTGTGAACCTTATCTACCCCATTGCCGGTAATGAAGCAGTCCTGGGATTAGATTATTTAAAAAATGATGCCCAACGTGCCGGAGTTCTGTCGGTTAAACATACCAATAACCGCTTTATCACAGACCCGGTTGAATTAGTTCAGGGGGGCTCTGCCTTTATTGGTCGTGTTGCTGTTTTTACTGAAGGGCGGTTCGGGCAACCTGTTTTTTGGGGGATTGTTTCTGGCCCCATTGATAGTTATGGGGTGTTAAAAAAAGTTGGGCTGTTAAGCGATAAAATTGGTATCGATGTCGCGATTAGTAGCAGAAATACTTTGGGCAGTAATGGCCCCGTATTCTTTGGTAATGAATCAATCTTCAACGATGATAAGTCGGTAAAAACTACCCTAGTAGCAGGCGATACTACTTGGGTCTTGGCTGCGGCACCAAAAGAGGGTTGGTACCAGGCCTCCAATGATATTTGGGGATTACGCTTTACGTCAGTTGTGATCAGTGCGTTATTTTTGTCGCTTTTCGCCTTCCGGCATCGCCAGTTAATTAAGGCAAAAGCTTATGAAGAGCAGCTACTCCAGAGTGAGATGTTGCTGAGTGATGTGGCTGAACTTGCATTGATTGGCCCTTGGAAAATAGCCCCCAGCGGACAAATTAGTAATTGGCATCAACAAACCTCCAAGGTGCTGGGCTTGTCATTTCCTGTGAAAGACGATTTTTTTGAGGTGCTTAAAGCCTGCTTTCCTCAAGATCAACTAAAGCAGCTCAAATACTGCATAGATAACGCTCGACAGAACGGTGAAGCATTTGATATTGAAATTTATCGTGAAGATAAATATAAAAATATATGCTGGTTTCGATTCATTGGTGATGTCACCCCTCAGCTTGGTAATGTCTACGAAGTACTAGGGGCCGTTCAGGATATATCCGAACGTAAAAATAGCCACGAATTAATTCAATATCAGGCTAGCTACGATAACCTGACTGGCTTACCAAATCGTTTATTACTGAATGAAAGTCTTGAAAAAAATATCTCAAAGGCTAAGCGAGATCAGAGCAAGCTTGCAGTTCTTTTTGTTGATCTCGACAACTTTAAGCCGGTGAATGACAGTCTCGGTCATAAAGCGGGTGATAAGGTTCTTAAAGAAGTCGCTAAGCGACTGAAAAGCTGTATTCGCGGGTCAGATACTGCTGCGCGTTACAGTGGTGATGAGTTTATTATTTTATTGCAGGATGTTGATGACGGTTCTGGTTCCTTGCCTGTTGCGGAGCATGTTATTCACTCAATCAATCAGCCTTTTATAATTGATGAGCGTGAGGTTTTCTGTGGCGCAAGTATTGGGATTTCTATCTACCCAGATGACGGAGAAACTGGTGAGTCGCTGATTTCCAATGCCGACCAAGCCATGTATGTAGCGAAGGAATCCGGGCGTAATAATTGGCATTATTTTACAGATGAAATGCAACAGCAATCTGAGAAGCGGCATCGCCTTCATAGCAAACTGGTTTCGGCAATCAGTAACAATAAATTAACCGTACATTACCAACCTATCATGGATTTGAGTACTGGGAAGATCACTAAGTGTGAGTCTCTGGTACGCTGGTTTGAAGAAGATGGAAACCAGGTTTCAACTGAAGAGTTTATTGGTCTTGCTGAAGAAATGGGCATTATCAACGACATTGATTTTTATGTGTTAGAGCAGGCTGGACGCGAATTGACAGAATTGACGCTAGAGCAGGGCAGTAGTGTTGGTTTGTCGATCAACATATCCCCCCGTATTTTTTCAGCCAAAGATAAATCGCTAAGTCGCTGGATTTCATTGATTACTGCGGTGGCGCAAAAGATAGATGTCACTGTTGAAATTACTGAGCGTGTGCTTACGCAGGATTCAGAGAAGGCGCTACTGGCGTTGACACAATTAAAGGAAGCCGGCATCAGCATTGCTATTGATGATTTTGGAACCGGTTATTCTTCCTTAAGCTACCTGGCAAAGTTCCCTATTGATTATATTAAAATTGATCGCTCGTTTATTTCTAATATCGGTATCAGTGAATCTGACGAAACACTGACGGAAACCATTATTGGCCTAGCTAATAAACTTTCAATGCGTGTTGTTGCCGAGGGCATCGAGACACAGAAGCAATTGGATTTCCTTAAAAATCTGGGCTGCGACTTTGCTCAGGGCTACTTGTTGGGTAAACCTCAATCAATTACTGATTTTACCGAACAGTTGGTATCAAAAAACACTGCTTCAGATTCTTCGGTAGCTAAGGCCGGTTAATAAATCAGCAGGCACTCTTTTCCAGACTCTTTCTGGCATTTCTACTTATGAATGTCATATCATAGCGGGCCATAAAGTCGCTACTGAGATTATTTAATGGAAGATGTGATTGACCAGCTTCGAGAGCAGGCGGAAGTTATTCCGGTTCCCCTGGATTTGCCTGAAGAAGAAGACTTAGTACTTATCGAAGAAGAGCTGTTTCTGCCGTTACCCTTTGAGTTGCGTGAATTCTTGCTCAAGGTTAGTGATGTTGTATATGGCACGCTGGAACCAGTGACCGTTACCGACCCACAAAGCCATACCTATCTTCTGGAAGTGGCCGCTATGGCCTGGTCTCTTGGTATCAGCCGTGAGCTCGTCCCGCTATGCGAAACGCCGAGTGGCTATTACTGCGTCAGCCCCGAGGGTGACGTGAGTTTTATTAATCCCGACACAGGTGAAACGGAAGATGATGAGTGGGCTTCCGTATGGTATTGGGTCAAAGAAGTTTGGCTGGAAAGCTAGGGAAGTCCTAAACGAATCATGAATTATTTTTCGCCGGTTAAAATCGGTCGCTTTTTCGTTGTAAATTTTGCCAATAGTTTACTATTAGCTGTAATTTACGTCTTAAATCGAACAATTTTTCCTCGGCTAAAGTTTAACCCAGACCCATCCAGGTCTTCCTAAACAGGAAATCTATGCAAACCTTTAATTTAGAAGGCACTGAATTTATCGAGCTGAACAACCTGCTAAAAGTCACCGGTCTGGTGGGTAGCGGTGGTATGGCAAAAACTCTAATTGCAGATGGACAGGTGTTGGTTGATGGGCAATTGGAATTACGCAAACGTTGTAAAATCCGTGTTGGCCAAGTTATTGAATTCGCAGGCGAGAAAGTGCAGGTAGAAGCATAGCGCTGGCTATCTTAATATTTGCCCATTTTACACTGATATAAACAGCTCAATTTTTTAAGGAAACAATATGGAAAACTTAACCCCCGATTTATGTGATGAATACCCGGATTTAGTTGAAGTGGTTGAGCCGATGCTGAGTAGCTTTGGCGGCCGTATTGCTTTTGGTGGCGAGATTGTCACGGTAAAGTGTTTTGAAGATAATTCATTGGTTAAGGAAGAGCTGGCCAAACCTGGTGTAGGTAAAGTGCTGGTGGTTGACGGTGGCGCTTCAATGCGTCGGGCGCTGATGGGTGACATGATCGCTGAAGGTGCGGTAAAAAATGGCTGGGAGGGTGTAGTGATTTACGGCTGCATTCGTGATGTGGATATCATTATGGCGCTTGATCTGGGTGTTCAGGCTATCAGCACCGTTCCAATGAAAACGGATAAGCGTGGCGAAGGCCAGTTAAATATTCCTGTCACCTTTGGAGGAGTAACTTTCACGCCAGGTGAGTTTGTTTATGCTGATAACAACGGTGTAATTATTTCGCCACAGGCGCTGAGTCTGCCGGAGTAGTTTTAGTAGCAACGTAAAAATAAAAAGCCCGCGTATAGAGGTATACACGGGCTTTTTTGTACGGGCCATTTTTTAGCTGATGTAAGCGGTTTAGCGAGGCTTACTCGAAGTAAAACAAGCCCTCGTTAAACAACTTAAATAGCAGTTGTTGAGAGGCGGTTTGTTCCAGCTGAGTTAGCAGTTTAGCTATCTGAATACGCGTTGAATGACATAGCAGTTCAATCAAAGGTTTACTCGACGTATCACAGTCGTACTGCTGACCGTTTACAAAAAGATCAAGCCCTTCGGGTTGCTCGAACCAAGCGCATCGTGTGCCTTCGACCCAGCACAGAGTTTCAATTTGCGATAACTCTTCCAGCAGTTGCTCGGGTGTTTGAATGGCTTCAAATTCGTAGGCAACTTCCTGCTGCTTGGATTCGGTCATGTATTCGCCAAACCAACGCGCCAGTTTACTAGTGTCGTTGAGGGTGTCGGCGAGAATTTGTTTTACCTTAGCCAAGGCGGCAGGGCTGATTTCGCCGGGGTTCGCTTGCAAGCTTAAATCAGAATCAGTGTAGCGCTGGTCTTCCTGTAGTGAATCCGCCAGATAGTGGCTAAATTCACCTAGTAGGTCGCCATGGCTGGGTGCTCGGAAACCGATGGAATAGGTGATGCTGTCATCAACAGCGATACCATAATGTGCCATGCCGGGTGGGATATACAGTACGTCACCAGGTTCGGCGATCCATTCATCCGAGGTGTCAAAATTCTGTAAAATAGATAAATCACAGCCAGGTAATGTCGGTGATTGCGCATCGCAATGTTGGCCAACACGCCAGTGTTTTTTACCCAAACCCTGAATCAAAAAAACATCGTATTGATCGAAGTGCGGGCCAGCGGTGCCTTTATCCGGCGCAAAACTGACCATGACATCGTCAATGCGCCAGTTAGGAATAAAGCGAAACTGATCGAGCAGTGAATAGACTTCAGGAAAGAAACGTTCAATGCCTTGCACATGCAAGGTCCAGTCGGCATCAGGCAGGGCGAGAAAATCTTCTTCGCTGAACGGTCCGTGTTTTAGTTGCCACTTGGGAGTTTCATTGGACGCAGTAATTAACCGCGATTCAGTGAAGTCCTCGCAAGCCAGCCCGGCAATTTCTTCCGGGCTGAGCGGGTTAATAAACTCAGGTAGCGCCTGTTTAATCAGTAGCGGTTTTTTCTGCCAGTATTCAGACAGGAATTGCTCTGCTGAGATTGAACCCAGCGCGTACCGTGAGTCAGTCATCAGTTATATCTTGCGTGCTTGTGCAACAGCATTGCCGATGTAGCTGGCCGGCGTCAGCTCGCGCAGCGAGGCTTTGGCATCTTCTGGCATATCCAACGTTTCAACAAACTCTAGCAAAGCTTCTTTGGTGATACCTTTGCCGCGTGTCAGTGCCTTTAGCTTTTCGTACGGCTCTGCGATGTTGTAACGGCGCATCACGGTTTGTACGGGCTCAGCCAGAATTTCCCAGCAGTTATCCAGGTCTTCATTAATGACAGCTGCGTTTAATTCCAGTTTGCCAACACCTTTTAGCGTTGATTCATAGGCAATCAAACTGTGACCGAAACCTACGCCCAAGTTACGCAGCACGGTGGAGTCGGTCAGGTCACGCTGCCAGCGCGATACCGGCAACTTGCTGGCCAGATGGCCGAACAGCGCGTTAGCAATGCCCAGGTTGCCCTCGGAGTTTTCGAAGTCAATCGGGTTGACCTTGTGCGGCATGGTGGATGAACCCACTTCGCCAGCAACGGTTTTTTGTTTGAAGTAACCCAGTGAGATATAACCCCAAACATCACGATCAAAATCGATCAAAATAGTGTTGTAACGAGCGACGGCATCGAATAATTCAGCGATGTAATCATGTGGCTCGATTTGAGTGGTGTATGGGTTGAAGTTCAGGCCTAAGCTCTCGACGAAGCTTTGGCTGAAGACTTCCCAGTCGATGTCTGGATAGGCTGACAGGTGTGCGTTGTAGTTGCCCACGGCGCCGTTGATTTTGCCCAGCAGCTCAACCGCTTGAACCTGTTTGATCTGACGCTGTAGACGATAGGCGACGTTAGCCATTTCCTTGCCGATCGTGCTTGGTGATGCCGGCTGGCCATGGGTGCGAGATAACATCGGTTGATTGGCATGTTTGACTGCCAGCGCTTTTATCTCGTCAATAATGCGCTGCATGGTTTGTGTAACAACCTCGCGACCTTCCTTTAGCATCAAGCCATGAGCCAGGTTGTTGATGTCCTCAGAGGTGCAGGCAAAGTGTACAAATTCGCCAATCTTCTGTAGTTCAGGCAAGGAGGACGCCTGCTCAACGAAGGTTTCTTTGATGAAATACTCAATCGCTTTTACATCGTGGTTGGTGGTGCTTTCAATGTCTTTGATACGTTGCGCGTATTCAGGTTTGAAACCACTGACCAAGCCATCGAGGAAGCTGCTGGCTTCAGCGCTGAAGACTGGAACTTCAGTAATCGCAGTATCGCTAGCCAGTTTTTGCAACCAACGGATTTCCACTTCAAAGCGGCAGCGAATCAATCCGTATTCGCTGAAGATATTACGCAGTGACTGAGTTTTTGAGCCATAGCGGCCATCAATAGGAGATACGGCGGTGAGAGCTGATAATTCCATCAAAGTTTCCAATAAGTTGAGCCTGAGAAAG
>Ga0105356_10005110_pt1 | contig 12528 bp, 10 predicted proteins | sample GOMGulsemesocosm_3_FD_83502 | JGI IMG/M metagenome (GOLD analysis project Ga0105356, IMG submission 83502) | Methane-oxidizing microbial communities from mesocosms in the Gulf of Mexico - GOM9D Gulf of Mexico | ecosystem: Environmental > Aquatic > Marine > Cold seeps | place: Gulf of Mexico...
CTGAAAAACTTGCCCGAGCAATATACAAGCTTCCAACCCAGCGCCGAACAAGCGAGCTAGTTATAGGCGGATAGGCTAAAATGATCTATCCGCATTGACAAAAAAATCATGAGCAAACGCGAAGCCAATAAACTAGCCAACCGACTAGCCATTCAAGACGCCGCCCTGCAGGTATTTTGTGAAATAGGCTATGACGCCGCCAGCATCAGTGACATCGTCAACGCCAGCGGCCTATCCGTAGGTACTTTCTATAATTACTATGGCGACAAGGAGTCCCTGCTGGCTTTGTTAATTGATCAAATACTGGCCGATAGTCGCGCTGCACTGCATAAGGCGCGCAGTGAAGCTTCGAGCCCAGAAAGCTTTATTCGCGATGCCTTCGCCGCCTTTGTGGGTGTATTAAAAGCACAACCCGACTACCTAGTATTCATCAAGAAAAACACCCACGCCTTCCGTCAAGCCATTAACCACGGCAGTGAACTGCAAAACCTGTTTGGCGACCTAGAAAAAGACATGCAAGCAGCTATTGATAAGCAGCTACTCCCGTCTTTCCCTGTGAAGCTAATGACTGCCGCGATGATCGGTGCATCTATTGAAGTGTTTTCCATGGCAAACCAGCAAAATGAAAGTATTTTAGCTAACTTCCTCAGCACCCTATTTATTGGTGGCATCCAGAAAATAAGTCAAAGCTAAACAGCACTCACATCCCCAGACATTGCTTCTAGAGATTTTATGTTAACGTGCTGAGATATTGTTACTTCAGTACACCGCATGATTGATACCGATACACGCTCACAAATAGAAAAAGAGCTTCAAGGCTGCTTGCTAACAGCCGGCATTAGCCCCCCGAACATACAACGCTTGGCCCATGCTAGTACCTTAAAAGTCTACTCTACAGGAGACACATTATGGTACGCAGGAGACAAGCCAGAACACATCTATCTGCTGCTCAATGGAGGCATACGCTTTGACCTTGAAGTGATCGACGGGGAAAGCCATTTTCTCGGTATTATTACTGATCATGACATATGTGGTGATATAGAAACTTTCACTCACACTCGCTCCTTAGGCAGAGCATCAGTATTTAAAGATAGCCGATGCTTACTCATCAACAGTCAAATTTTTTTGCAAGTTTTAGAGCAAGAACCGGTTATGGCTATCCGCGTGCTCTCACGCTTCTCCACCATATCAAAAGTCTATCAGCAGCTTATTCTTCTACAAAAAACACAAAACCTAGACACGCAATTAGCTAGTTTCCTGATTAACTTCCCCAAGGATGAAAAGGGCTATTTGTTACTGCAATTTTCTCAGGAAGAACTTGCAAAAATAATGGGGGTGACTCGACAGTCTATCTCCAAGGTCATCACCCAATGGAAAAATAATCGTTGGATCAGCTACGCTAATAAGAAAATCCTGATACTTAATACTCAGGCATTAGAAAATTTTTTGCCCGACGGTATCAAACTATTTATTTAGTTTTTTGTCACTTTTTTTACAACTCGTCTTCTTACTCTCTGCAACACTGCCCCCTTTATTCAAATCTTAATTGGGGACCAAAATGCAATACCAAACGCTTAAAGCTTTATTCATAGCAATTGCTCTATTAACAAGCTCGCTCACCTGGGCAGGGAAAATAACCGCTCCTCCAGGTCAGTTTTTCAAAGACCATGAAGGGGGTACCATTTTTCTACGTGGAGTGAATGTATCTGGTGACCATAAAATCCCTCCTTATATCTCAATGAACGCATCTGACCTTCAGGCAATATCGGACCTTGGGTATAACACGATAAGGCTTGTTTTCAACTGGGAAGCCTACGAGCCAGTAAGAGAGCATTACAGTACTGCCTACCTAGCTTATATACAGTCTATAGTTGATGAAGCGAGCAATCTTGGAATATATTCTATTATCGACTTTCATCAGGATATGTTTTCTAGGTTTGTAGCAGGTGGTTGTGGTGATGGTGCACCTGAATGGGCTGTCCCCGCAGAACTAAGGACGCCCCCTAACAACACTCCCGCAGACTGCTCTGACTGGATGACCAAAGGCGCAACGGATCTTAATATGCATAGTGCTTTTTCCAGCTTTCATTCCGATCAAAACGGCGTTAAAACTGCCTATATCAATATGGCCCGTACAGTAGCTAGGCACTTTGCCAACTACGACTATGTTATTGGCTACGACCTGATCAATGAGCCCTGGGGTGATAACTCAGAGCTAAGTGCGCTTTACAGTGAGATGGGCACAGCCCTTCGTGAAGAAGATAAAGACGCCATACTCTTTATAGAACCCAGTGTACTGCACTTCCTTAACCCAGCAGAACATATGCAAAAACCCAACTTCGGCAATATTGCCTATGCTCCGCACTTTTATGATCTGGGCTTGGTACAAACAAAAGTCTATCTAGGTACTCTAGCTATTGACTTAGGCTTTAACAGCATCGTTAATGAAGGCGAACGCTGGAATACCCCTATATTTCTGGGTGAATACGGAATGTCTAATGAGGTATGGAACGTAGAAGGCTATATGGATGACCTATACAAAGAAATAAACAAATACATGATGTCTGGGGCACAGTGGGGTTATACCGCTAACTGGACACATTCAAATAAAGACGGATGGAACGGAGAAAATTTTTCTGTCATTGACGATAACCGCAAAACTCAAAAAAGTTACGAGCTAAGACCTTTCCCAACGCGAGTTTCTGGCATACCAGAGAAAGTGGATATAGCCAATGATGGAAAAACAATAAAGCTGAAGTGGTCACACTCCCCATCTTCTGGAGATACCCAAATTTATGCACCAAAACAGAAAATATGGGGCAATAAACAACTTAAAATCACAGCCGACTCTGCTCAGTGCTCATGGAATTCAAACGCAACTCAGCTCAGCTGCTCAAGTAGTCAGGCAGGGAAAAAATCTGTAGAAGTACGTGAATGCATTATGTTCTGGGGGTGGTGTCTATAGACTCAGCTCCACCGGCAGCTAGAAACTACAAATTCACAATAAAATCAGCTACTTAGACGTCAGCACATAAGATTACAAGCCAAGCGTATTGAACTTTTACTGCAGCAGCCCTACAAAGGGAGTGTGTTAAACAATCAACAGAGGTAAAAGTAATGTTAATTTCAACTATAGACAGCCTATGGAGCCTCTTCATCTCTGATTGGGAAATTAAATGTGACCCAGAGGTGATGGTCTAAGCTCTTAACACTTGGTGAATAACAATAACGGCTACGGCTATTTCACACTAACTCCTAAACCCCCGCTCTGTGCGGGGTTTTTAGTTTCTAGGCAAAGCACTGGCTTAATGTAAGCACTCATTACATAATAGCCAAATGACATTCTACACAGACAAAGTAATTTACCTCTTCGGTGGCTCCAGCGGCATCGGCCTAGCCACCGCCTGTGAGCTTGCCAAGCAGGGTGCACAGATTCACATCTTTGCGCGGCGCGAGGCCGTGCTGCAACAGGCCCAGGAAAAGATCCAGTCTTATGCGGATAGTCTAAAAACAGCAGCGTATAGCTGTGTCGATATTACCGATGACGACAATTGCAGCAGCGTCGTAGCAGGCGCAATCCAGTCCAGCGGCAAGCCAGACATTGTAATCAACTGCGCCGGTGCCGCACGCCCCAACTATTTTGAAAACATTAGCGCCCAACAATTTTCCAACACCCTCACCCTCAACGTGCTGGGCGTGCGCAACATCGCCGCCGCAGTACTCCCCGCACTAAAGGAAACCCAAGGCCACTTAATCAACACCTCCTCCATCGCCGGCTTTATCGGTGTATTTGGCTATACCGATTACTGCGCCTCCAAGTTTGCCATCGTCGGCTTCAGTGAAGCCTTGCAACAAGAAGTCAAACAACACGGTGTGAGTATCTCGGTACTATACCCACCCGATACCTATACCGAGGGCTTTGAGGAAGAAGAGAAAACCAAACCCCCGGAAACTCGCGCTATCTCCGGAGGCAATAAACCGATAACGGCGAAGCAGATAGCAGAGGCAGTGGTGAAGGCCCTGCCTAAGCGTGGCTTTACTATATTGCCGGGGCTGGATAACCAGCTTTCGCTTTTGCTAAAGCGCTGCTGCCCTTGGTTAGTTAGCTGGGTGATGGACAGGGCTATACGGAAGGCGCAGAGGGAGTTGTAGATTGGGCTTCAGCCCGACGCTGTGTTTGGTGATGTGCTGAATTTTGCGTCGATGAATCCCGACCTACAAGAGCTTTTATGGCTTATGCGGATGGGCTAGAAAACGCCCTTTGTTAGCTTATCCGCATTGATATGGAATATCTCATGTAGGCTAGGCTGGGTGTCGCTCCTCTACCCAACCTACTGAGTGTTCAACCTTTCGTCAGCCTTATTAAAACATCATAAGCTAAAGCTTCCGACTTCTTAAACACCTCTACACTCATTCTCTTTCTTATTTCTTCTCGTTGCTTTTTAGCATTTACTTGACCAAGTGTTGCAGCCACTGTAAACCACACCATAGCTTGTTCATGATTTTCATTTACAATAAACCCTGAGTAATACATATCAGTAATATCAAGCTGCACCTCAACTGTAATCACTTCTAGCTTGTTGCTAAGTCGACTTGAATTAAATGCTAGAAAGACGATTATCACTACACTAACAAAAGCCTTCAGAATATATATTTTCTTCAACTCTTTATTCTTTTTTAAATCAAACTCAAAAACAAACGAAACAACTGGAGGCAGATCTCAGTTCAAACCATCAGAGCCAAGTCTTATTCCAACCCTCCCAACCGTCAATGCGGGTAACCTACCACGGTCAGAATATAAGATTTATTAAAAAACACTAACACTAAGAACACAGCCCCTTCCTTGACTAAGTACACCCCTTGTATTAATACTTAAACACTCTCAATCAAACATAGCTCTCTAACCAGCAACCCATGCCAAAGCAATCCACCAGCCCCACTGAACCCACAATATCCAATCACTACCTAGATATTTTAACCGCGTCCTTAAAGGCTGCTGGTGTGCCCGCCGATGGATTGTTGGCCAAGCTAGATATTGCAGAGGAGTTCGCCAAATCAGCCGAGCTGCCGTTGCCGTTGCTACTCAAGGCTTGGCATATCGCCATGGACTTAAGCGAATCCCCCCTGCTGGGCTGGGTCGTAGGCTCCAACTCTCATCCCACGGACTTTGGTGCACTCGGCTCCTTGCTGATGCACAGCAGCACCCTAGGACAGGCCATCGAGACCGCAAACAAGCTGGAGTCGACAGTCAACCCGAACTTTTTATCCAAAGGCTTTGTACTCAATGGAGAGTGCATTAACCAAGTGGAGTGTTTAAGCCTGCACGATGACGAGCTGCTAAGGCCCATGATAGAGATGGATATGGCCTTCACGATAGGCATGGCTAAATTTCTAACCCGTAACAACACAGCGCAAGAAATGTTGTGGCGTGTGGAGTTCAAACATCAGCCCGGCGCAGCGGTTGAGGATTATGAGCAACTACTAGAGACCCAAGTATTGTTTGGCTGTGAGCACAACCGCATCGTCTTTGACCCCGCTCTGCTAGAGCTAGAAACCTATAACCCCAATCCCGATATTTACAATATATTGGCCAAGGACTTAATCAAGAACGAAGCCATCGATTTGGGGCTGAACACCAGCCGACGTTTGAAAAGCTTTATATTGTCCCGCATTGAAAAAGAGACACTCACTCAAGAAGCCGCGGCGCAACATTTGAACATCAGTGTATCGACCTTGAAAAAACAGCTCAGTGCCGAAGATACCGGCTTCCAAAAAATACTCACGGAAGTGCGCATGGAAAAAGCACAAAGCTTATTACAAGATGACTCCCTTTCCATTTCAATAATTGCCGAGCGCCTAGGCTTTGCCTATATCAGCAACTTCACTAGAGCTTTTAAACGCTGGCATGGCTGCTCACCCCAAGAATATAAAGAGCAGCTCAATAAATAACTCCCCCCCCTTAATACAAAAAAGCCGCACTCTAAGAGTGCGGCTTTTTTAATGGCTTACTTAAGCTGTTATTGAGTTAGGTCGCCTGCCGTGGTCGTCAACATAAATTTGCCCGATTTAGCTGTACTGTATGTTGCAGAAACCACGGTATAAGTATCCGCAGCCAATGATTTTATAATTTTTGAATTATAACCACGACCACCGTCATCATTAGAAGCAACCACCGTTCCATTATAGTCCAAAAGATAGAGATAAGTATCTACCGTAGACGTTAAGTTTATTTCAACGTCTGCCGCCTCTGTCAGTGTCAATGTGTAATTAGGGTTGCCAGAGGCTGTAGAGCTGCGCCCGCCCGAGCTAGACCAGCTACCTGCTATGCCATCAACCGGCTTAAGCATACCTGGCATACTTGAGCTGGTAAACAAGGCGAAGTCGCCGACCTGATTAGCGCTGTAGGTAGCAGAAACGACGGTGTAATCCCCAGCTGATAGTGACTTAACAATCTTTGAGTTAAGACCTTCGCCGCCGTCATCATTAGTGGCAATCACTGCACCCGTTTGATCTAACAAATACAAATAAGCATCAACGCTAGACGTCAGGTTAATTTCTACTGAAGCCGAACTTGTTAGCTCTAGGCTATATTTAACATTTCCGTCATGCGTAGCGCTGCGTCCGCCAGAATACACCCAACTGCCAGTAAGCGACTGAAAGTTAAGGTTGATGATATTTTCAATCAAGCGCTTGCCAGGGAAATCAGCCATAACCATGCCCACAAAGGCCGTCTCGCCATTAGCGATATAGTCTGCGGTTAATATATTGGTACCTTCAAAAGAAATAGTACAAATACCGATAAAGCATGATGTGCGCGGAAAATCGGGGTATGAGCTATTCCAGCCCGGAGTCGTCAAACCTGTGGCTAGACGTGGGGCCGAAGTGCCTGGGCTAGAGTGTCCACTGGATACAAAGTAAGGAAAGGAGCCACCTGAGGCGCTCAAGTAGTTCATATACAGGGTGTCTCGGCTACCGTGCTCCGACTTCTCCATATGCTCTTTCACGCTCTCCCACTTACTGTATAGATCCCAGTTGGTGCCCATAGAGTAGTCGTCCTGAATATCCTGCGACCAATAATTAATACCCCAGTCGCCGCTAATGCCCTGGTCTAGAATAACAAACTTGCCACGCATCTCTGCCAGTGTAGGATTGTTATCCTCGTCTTCGCCGTCTGCATCCCAGTGACGGCCACCGCCATACTGGTCAATTAGCTCGCCCAATACGGTTGCGTAACTCTTATCACCGCTGTCGCTATCACTTTCATCCGTGGGCGTTAGACGAAAAACTACCGTCTCGGAAGAGTTTTCAGTGAGGAAGTCATTGATAGTCTGTAGCACATCAGCACCAAATTTTGTGCTCTGGTTAATTGACCCGTGATGCATGATGAAGTCTGATCCGCCGGTGTAACGGCTACGCATATCAAATACACGCACACCCGATTCCAGTTGTTCACGCAGTGTCATCGCTTGGTTCTGCCAGATGTCACCCGCCTTAATCGACATAGTGTCATGGGTACCTGGCAGGTTCAGCTCACTCAAGCGAGTCGCATCATTCACATCAGCCATCCATGCCGGATTGTGAGCAACGGCTCCTGAGTCGTGGCTGTAAGCGCCATCATTGTGGGCCAGCGCTACATTTAGACTTAGGCCTAAAGCAAGCCCCATAAACAGTTGTTTTTGATTCATCAGTACACCACTTTGTTGATCTATTATAAAACCAGTCTCGAAGGAGACTTTTTGATGCGCTCATTATATCACTGACCCAAAAACATGTATTATTACTTTAGATCAAAGATTGGTCCCAAAAGCTTTCTGGCGGCTTTAATGATAACTTTTAATCGTCCATAAAAAATGCCACTAAGCAGTGGCATTTTTTAGCTAAAAGCCGAAGTTTTACTCAGACAAATCACCCGCACTGGTAGTCAGGTCAAAACTGCCTGATTTGCCGGAGCTATATGTAGCCGAGACAACCTTATAAGTCCCCGCAGACAACGACTTAGTAATCTTAGAGTTGTAACCCGCACCGCCATCATCATTCGAGGCAATCACACTGTCACTGCTGTTCAAGAGGTACAGATAGGTATCAACACTGGACATTAAATTGATCTCAACACTTTCAGACTGAGATAGAGACAAAATGTAAGCAGGGTTGCCTGATGAGGTAGAGCTACGGCCACCAGAACTGGTCCAGCTGCCCTCAACGGCCCCCGTAATAACGAAGCCTGCCGACGAGGTATCATCATTAAAGCCATAGGATCCTAGTGAGGAAATACTTTGAGCGCTTGAGCTTGAGTTACCCGATAAGACTTTTTCGTCACCTCTATAAGTATCGTGTTCAAATAAAGTGAACTCAGTAGCTTCAGGTAAACACCAGCGAACCGAGGAGGCCTTATCGCCAAAGCCTTCTACTTTCTTAAAGTTTTTATAGTTGCGCAGGCCCTTATCCGCATAATCAATCACTAGGCTTCTATCTTCAAAGTTACTATCGTAAAAAATTTCGACCCAAGCCTTGTCCATGCTGTTGCACTTGGCGGGCAACGGTGCAAACTCGGTGAACTTAATACTGTCATTAGCAGCACTACCCTTAGGCCCATCATTTTTATGCTCTACCGCATATAGCAACAACTCACCCTCGGGGCTGATATAAGTGCCCGCGCCCGCATCGAGGTTACACTGCTTGGTGCCTCGGTATTTACAAACTAGGTTTTTCTTCTTCACCTTGCGCAGTTCAATGCTGCCGTCGGCGATATCGTCCACGCGATACAAGTCCATCCAGTCAGCGCCATTGGCTAGGTCACTGTTATTGTGGGTGGCGACGATATACAGCTTACCGTCATTGTCACCACCACTGCTATTACACTGGCTGACTAACTGTGTATTCTGATAAGCGCCATAGTTATTATCCACACCGGCCACCGAGTGCTGTGAACGTACCCACTGATAATAATGCTCAAAACTATTTGAGCTATCTTTTAGGTCGGTGCTTGTAGAAATATAAAAATCCAAGGGCGTGGCGTTGGCATCACCCACCATCAATAAGTAACGGTCATCAGCTAGGCGACTGATCGCCACATTGCCCGCATTAGCCCCCGAGCGCTGCACGCTATAATCTAACTGCACAATATTCTTAGGGTCACTAACATCATAGAACAATACCTCAGAGGTCAGACCAGCTACCAGGCTGGTGTCCTTGCCCTCTACCGCTACCACCAACACATCACCATACAACTGCATACCACCCGCATGGTGGTAGGCCTCACCTGTCACCGTACTGCTCGCGGGTAAATAATAATCACCCGCACTGCCTTCCTGAAAAGACGTCACGCCATCGATAACGTTCTTCTGAAAAGACATCATGCTGTCATCAGCATCTGGCGCCGTATCATTAATAGCCTTCTCCCACGCCAAGCGATTGGAGCGCAGGCGCTGGCCTTCGTTGTCTCGCGAAGCCATCTCTACTACCGCAACACCCGCAGTAGCGCTAGTGGCGCTAGAGCGGGAGACAAACATAAAATTTCCATTAGCCGTTTTCAGGCGCTGTATGCCCTGCCAGTGTTTGCCCATGCTTAAGTCATTGGGAGCTGAATTGAGATGAAAACCCAGTACATCACCGCGCTCGCGTTGAGCCAAGGCATCGAAGCGATCTTCTACATTATCTAGGCAACGATTGTATTGGGCATTGTCCCAGTCTGCATTGCCGTGCCCTGTTAACTCTTGTGCATAGAGGGGCTGGCTGAATAGCGCAGCACAGCATAATAGTGATAGTTGCTTCATAGTATTTAGCCTTTTCGATGAGGGCACGCCCCGAACAAGAACATTAAATCACTTGCATCATAAAAATGATTTATCACTTTAGATCAAAGATTGGTCCCAAAAGCTTTTCGAAACACGCTAAACAGCCCTAAGTGAAAGAAAGGTGAGGACAAGTAAATACTGGGGCTATACTGGCTGCATGTTGATACTTATCGTCGAAGACAATCGCGCCTTAGCGGGCAATATGATCGAGTTCCTAGAGTCGGAGGGTTTTAGTTGTGACTATGCCGAGCGCGGCGACCATGGCCTTGAACTAGCCTGCTCACAGAACTTTGCCGCCATCGTATTAGACATCATGCTGCCGGGCATGGATGGCTTGCAGGTCTGTCAGGAACTGCGCCAACGTGGCAACAACACCCCCATTCTAATGCTAACTGCCAGAGATACCTTAGAAGATAAGCTAGAGGGTTTTGAGCGCGGTGCGGAAGACTATTTGGTCAAGCCCTTTGACCTTCCTGAACTCGCTGCACGCATTAAAGTGCTGGCACGCAAGCCCAGATCCAATACCGAGTTAATCGAAGTTGAGGACTTAGTCTTAGATAATGAACAACATACACTCACCCGCCAAGGGCAAGCGATCAGCCTTAGCCCCAGCTGCTGGAAAATACTAGAGGCCTTACTGCACGCCAGCCCCAATGTGGTTAGCAAGGCCGAGTTAGAGCGCCTGCTGTGGCAAGACCAAGCCCCCGATAGCGATGCGCTTAAATCCCATCTGTATCAGCTGCGCCAAAAAATAAACAAACCCTTTGCCAATAACTTGATCCATACCGTCAGAGGTGTGGGCATGGTATTGAGGGCAGCCGAATGAGGCCCACAATACCCACTATAAAACAAAGCTTAAAAGTCCAGTTTCGCAATCAGTTACTGATTAGCATCGGCATATTGATACTGGCCTTTATCGTTATTCTTAACCTGCTGTATTTAAAAGGTAGGGAGGTGTCCACTCAGCAGGCTATGTCATTGATCGGCAATTACTATGCCCATCAATACGCTAGAAACCCCTCTATAGCACTGCCCAATAGTCACGACTTTTCTATCTATACCCGTGTAGATCAGCTGCCAGCCCACCTGCAAGAGCATGTGCAAAAGCAGCCGTTGGCAGACCAGCAACTGTCCTTGTACCGAGGAAATCAAGGCTTCAGCTTCCCTCCCCCCCGTGTGCTCAGCACACTACTACCGGTCTCCATTGCTGGTGGCGACGGGCGCCTACTGTTAGTTTTTAATGCCCACCCAGCTATGCCGCCACCTCCGAGTCACGGAGGGCGGCCCGGCCACCCACCTCCACCTATGTTGGACAACGAGCCCGCTATAGACGGCCCTCCCGCCTATATGGCTCTGGCCATTGCCATGGCCGTGTTAGTTATTTTATGGCTAGCCAGCCGCCTGATTAAGCTGGTGCTCAAACCCCTAGGCCAACTCACCCATATGGCGCAACAGCTGCCCGACTATCAGCCCAATGATAAGCACCCGATTATGCACAATGACACGGAAATTGGCTTGGTCGCACGCACCCTACACCACAGCGCAAAAGTCATTCACAGCGCCCGCGAGCGAGAAAAACACTTCACCCAAAATGCCAGCCATGAGCTGCGCACACCAATTGCCGTGGTGGGCAGCTGCCTAGATGTTATGCAACGACGTATAAGCCAGGGCAATAGCAAAGTAGACGACCAGATCGCCTATATTCGCCAAGCCAATAACAATATGCGCGAGCTCAGCGAGGCGCTGCTGTGGCTGGGCCGAGACAGCACTTATCCGGCCCCGACGAGCGAGGTTAACTTGCAGGCCATGAGCGCGGAGATATGCGCTCAACTGGATTATTTATTGGAAGGCCGCGATGTCCAGGTAAAGGTCTCATCAAGCGATGAATCTAAACTAGAGCTCTCCCTCAGCCTAAGCCGCATTGTGATTGGCAATATTATTCGCAACGCCTTTGAACACACTTGGAGCGGCCATGTGCATGTCGACATTAATACCCATACGCTAATTGTCAACGATAGCGGTGAAGGTATAGACAACAAAAATAGTCAGCAGCTATTTGAGCGCGGTGAAGGCGACGGCTTTGGTCTGGGCTTAAATATTGTTCAACAAATATGCCAGCGCCAATGCTGGTTAATTTCCGCCCGCAGTAACGATGCCGGCGGCTGCAGTATCAAAATTGAATTTAACAAACGAGGTAACACCCATGTATAAAATATTTTTCATCGCACTACTTGGTTTTGCCAGCGCATCCCATGCTAGGCAACCACCACAGGAGGCTCTAGATGCTTGCCAGAGCCTCAGCACAGGCGACAGCTGTAGTGTGAACACACCCCACGGCGAACTAGCAGGCAGCTGCCAAACCCCACCTCAGCAAAAACAGCTTGCCTGTGTGCCTAGCAATGGCCAATCAAAAAAGAATCCTCCACGCCGTTAAGTCTTAATGCGGATGTGTTGCACAGCACATCCCCTCACCTTTCTCTCACCTTGTGTTTGTTAGTCTGACAAACATCAAATACGGAGAGAGAAAATGTCACACAAACACTATTTTCTACTAATAGCTACGCTATTCAGTCAGGCGCTTTACGCTGGTCACCCCATGCCGAATGAAATGGACCACGGCTTCATTGACGTGCCCGCATCAGCCGCTCCGCTGGCCGTAGGCGTGAAGATTTTTAAAGACTACGTGTCGGGTTTTAATCTACATATACATCCGCAGAATTTTGCAATAGAGCCA
>Ga0105356_10005118_pt1 | contig 12516 bp, 7 predicted proteins | sample GOMGulsemesocosm_3_FD_83502 | JGI IMG/M metagenome (GOLD analysis project Ga0105356, IMG submission 83502) | Methane-oxidizing microbial communities from mesocosms in the Gulf of Mexico - GOM9D Gulf of Mexico | ecosystem: Environmental > Aquatic > Marine > Cold seeps | place: Gulf of Mexico...
CCATTTGGTTCGCAATATAATTTGATACATTCCACTCCTAATTGCTCTAATAAAGCAGGAATAAAAATACCTCCTGTAGAATTTACAGCATCTAAAACCACTTTAAAATTTGCTTTTTTTATTGCTTCAACATCTACTAAGTTCAAAGCCAAAACCGCATCAATATGCTTTTGCACATAAGATTTATCTTTTGAATAAGCTCCCAAATCATCAACCTCTGCATACATGTATGCATCATTTTCAGCCAATGTTAAAATAACCTGTCCTTCTGTTCCATTTAAAAACTCACCTTTTTCATTTAACAACTTTAAAGCATTCCATTCTTTAGGATTATGAGAAGCTGTTATTATAATACCTCCATTTGCTTTTTCCATCGGCACAGCTACTTCCACTGTTGGTGTGGTTGACAAACCTAAATCTACAACGTCAATTCCTAAACCAACGAGTGTATTAGAAACCAAACTACTAATCATTTTTCCAGAAATACGAGCATCACGACCGATAACAACTTTTAACTTCCCTTTACCTGAAAAATTCTCATTTCTTTTAATAAGCCAAGTTCCATAAGCACTTGCAAATTTCACAGCATCCAAAGGTGTTAAATTGTCCCCAATTGTACCTCCAATAGTTCCTCTAATTCCTGATATTGATTTGATTAATGACATTGTATCTGTTTTTATTCGTTTAAGTGAACAAAAATATAAAACTCTCTTGATAAATTGAGGCAAAAATAAGAGTATTTTATCAAGATACTTAAAAAATGTGCTCGAGCACATTCTATATAGGTTCAAAAAAAAGAGCCATCTAATTAAAGACAGCTCTTCTTGTACTATAAAACAGTTAGAAAATTATTCTTTTCCTTCCATTTTTTTCTTCAAGTCAGCAAGACCAGAAATATCTCCAAACGTTGTTTTGTCTGCAGATTCTGATTTTTTAGTCGCTGCTTTGATATTCTTAACTTCTTCTTCTCTAAAGATAGCAGTATGAGAAGCAACAATTCTTCTATACTCTTTATTGAATTCTAATACTTTAAAGTCAGCAGAATCACCTTTTCCAAGTTTACTTCCATCTTCTTTCTCTAAGTGACGTCCCGGTACGAAAGCTTCAACTTCATCAGTAAAAGTTACAATTGCTCCTTTATCCGTTTTTTCCTTAATAGTACCAGCATGAACTGAATTGATGCTATAAGTAGCCTCATGTCCATCCCAAGGATTATCTTGAGTTTGCTTATGTCCTAAGTTCAACTTACGGTTTTCAACATCCAATTCTAAAACTTGAACATCCAACACATCTCCAACATTTACAAAGTCAGATGGGTGCTTGATTTTCTTAGTCCAAGAAAGATCAGAAATGTAAACCAATCCGTCGATTCCTTCTTCTAGTTCAACAAAAACACCAAAGTTTGTGTAATTTCTTACAGTTCCTTTGTGTGCAGAACCTACAGGATATTTCTTAGTAATATCTGTCCATGGATCTGGGTGTAATTGTTTGATTCCAAGAGACATTTTTCTGTCTTCTCTATCTAAAGTCAATACAACCGCTTCTACTTCATCTCCAACCTTTACAAAGTCTTGAGCTGAACGTAAATGAGTTGACCAAGACATTTCAGAAACGTGAATCAATCCTTCTACTCCTTGATTTACTTCAATAAATGCACCGTAATCAGCAAGTACTACTACTTTACCTTTTACTTTGTCACCAACTTTAAGTTCAGCATCTAAAGCTTCCCATGGATGTGCATTCAATTGTTTCAATCCTAATTGAATTCTTGTTTTTTGATCATCAAAATCAAGGATTACAACATTTAATTTTTGATCTAATTCAACTACCTCAGATGGGTGATTGATTCTAGACCAAGATAAATCTGTAATATGTACCAAACCGTCTACACCACCTAAATCGATGAATACACCGTAAGAAGTTACGTTTTTAACGATACCTTCTAGTACTTGTCCTTTTTCTAATTTACCAATAATTTCTTTTTTCTGGATTTCAATATCAGCCTCAATAAGAGCTTTATGAGATACCACAACGTTTTTAAATTCATGGTTGATTTTAACAACTTTGAATTCCATTGTTTTATCAACATACTGATCGTAATCTCTAATTGGCTTCACGTCAATTTGAGATCCTGGTAAGAATGCCTCAATACCGAATACATCAACAATCATACCTCCTCTAGTTCTGCATTTAACGAATCCGTTAACTACTTCTCCAGTTTCCTGTGCGTTGATTACTCTATCCCAAGCTTTAATTACTCTCGCTTTTTTATGAGATAATACTAATTGTCCAGAAACGTCTTCTCTTTTATCAACCAATACTTCAACAATATCACCAACAGCTAAGCTAGGATTGTAACGGAATTCATTCAAAGAGATAACACCTTCAGATTTTGAATTGATATCGATGATAGCATCACGCTCAGTAATTCTAGTTACTTTACCTTCAATTACATCTAATTCATTAACGAAACCTACAGTTCCTTCTAATGCTGCATCAAATTCTTTTAATTTAGCTTCGTCAACTGCTTCAATACCTTCTTCGTATTTAAACCAATCAAAGTTTGCCAAAAATTCTTCTGGATTTACAACTTCTACAGCAGGTACTTCCTGTGCTTCCGTTTCGTTTTTTAATTCTTCAGACATTTTGTCTACTATTTTTGTATCTCACTATCAACCAGATCTTTTAAACGAAATTAACACCGAGAGATGTTAGTTATAATTTGTTTCAATCCTTTTCTTAAATCTGTACTCGTAAAAAGGAGTGCAAATTTAATGTTTATTTTCCAATCATACAACACCAAAAACAAACAAAATATAATGATTTTGAGGTCATTAGAAATTATCAAGAATTCCAATACCAAAAGTCTGGCCTCTAGTATTCTTAGCTATATGAATGATACTACATCTAGCTATTACAAAAACATAAAATCCTTTTAACAAGCCATTAACACTCTTAGCAAAATTCTATACCTATTTTTGCTAAGGAATCTATTCGAATTTCAATGTATAAAAACCTATTAACAATAATAACTATACTATTACTTGTTGGCTGTGATACACAGCGAAGTTCTGAGCCTGTGACTTATTTTGAAGGAGAAATAATCAATCCAAAATCTAACTTTGTTACTTTTAAAAAAGGAAAAACAATACTTGACACGCTTTACCTCGATTCAGAGAATAAATTTTTTGGAAAATTTCACGGAATAAATGAAGGTGTCTTTTCTTTTGGTCATGGAAATGAAGTACAATACTTATTTCTTGAACAACAAGATAGTATTTCTATAAGTTTAAACACTTTCGATTTTGATGAATCTCTTGTCTTTTCTGGAAAAGGCTCTGAAAAAAATGAATACCTCATCAATTTGTTTTTAGAAAACGAAAAAGATTCTGAAGATTTTTATCACTATTACAAATTATCTCCTCAAGAATTTAAAGACAGAATAATTTTAACGCAAGAACTAAAACATGCTCAATTTCAAGAATTTGAAACAGAACAAAATAATCTTTCAGAAAAATATATAGAAATTGTTTTAGCTACGATAGACTATCCTTTATTAAAAAAAATGGAATACTATCCTATCGCAAATAAAAAAGTTACCAATGCTTCACGGTACCCAATATTAACCGATGACTTTTATGACTATCGAGAAGGAATAGATATAAATAATTCTGCTTTAATTGAGTACTATGCTTATACGAATTACATTATAAATTATTTATACAATCAAGCGTTTTGCTCAGCCAAACCTCATAAAGGTTCCATGGCTTCTTTGCGTTTGTGCTTTTTTAAATCCATAGAAAAAAATATTACAATTGAAAGTTTTAAAAACCAATTGTTAATGGGTAATATTTTACATAACATACTCAAAGGTAATAATTCTGAAGACCAAGATGTTTTAAAACTATTTCTTAAAATCTCTTCAAACGTAGAAGACAAGAAAAGAATAAAAAAACTACTTGCTGACAAAAAAGCATTGACGAATAATCAAACAATTTCTAATTTTGAGATCCTTACTCCTAAAGGAGAAAAACGAGAAATAAAAGACCTTATTCAAAACAAGGAATCTGTTATTTATTTCTGGTCTAACCAATACATGTCTTCAGAGTATTTGAACTCCAGAATTGAATACCTCACAAAAAAGCATCCATCGGTAAATTTTATAGGTATTAATATGGATTCCAATCCACAACTCACAACTTCAGAAAAATACATTTTAAAAAACCGCTATCAATTGACATCAAAAAGTATAGGTTATAAATACAATTCTAGTGGCTATCCTAGAACAATTGTACTATCGAAAGATGGACTCACAACCAACAGTTACACCAACATCAGTTCTAAAGACTTCTCTTACAGTCTTTCATCTCGCAAAAAAAACTAAAGCATTCATTAGATTAATGAAACTATTAGATGTATCTTTGCACACTTTTAACAACGGCTAACAAAGTAGGTTATTATTTTGTAAGTCAATAACTTATATATAATGTCTACATTTATAGAATTAGGATTAAACGACGAAATCCTAAAAGCTCTTACCGATTTAGGGTATGAGAAACCTTCAGAAATTCAAGAAAAAGCAATTCCGCAAGTAATTTCATCAACAAATGACTTGAAAGCTTTTGCACAAACGGGTACGGGAAAAACTGCCGCATTCAGCTTGCCTATCTTACAATTATTAGAAACTAATAATAAAAACACACAAGCAATTATTTTATCTCCGACAAGAGAACTAGCTGTTCAAATTGGAAACAACATCAAAGACTTTTCAAAATACATGAAAGGTGTAAATGTTTTAACAGTATACGGCGGTGCGAATATTGACGAACAAATTAGAGGTCTTAAAAAAGGAGTTCAAATTGTTGTTGGTACTCCTGGTAGAACAGTTGATCTTATCAAAAGAAGACAGTTGCGTTTAGACAATGTAAAGTGGCTTATTTTAGATGAAGCAGATGAAATGCTAAACATGGGGTTCAAAGATGAATTAGACCAAGTTTTAGAAGTTACTCCTGAAGAAAAACAAACGCTATTATTCTCTGCAACCTTCCCTAGAGAAGTTGAATCGATTGCAAGAAACTATATGACCAGTCCTATAGAAATAACTGCAGGACAGAAAAACACAGGATCAGACAATGTCTCTAACGAATATTACGTAGTTACTGAAAGAAACAGATACCCTGCTCTTAAAAGGATTTGTGATGCGAATCCTGATGTATATGGAATCGTTTTTTGTAGAACGAAAAGAGAAACAGCACAAGTTGCTGACAATTTAATCCAAGACGGATACAATGCCGATGCTTTACACGGAGATTTATCACAAGCACAACGTGATGGCGTTATGCAAAAATTCCGTAAAAAGAGTTTACAAATCTTAGTTGCTACCGATGTAGCTGCTCGTGGACTGGATGTAAACAACTTAACACATGTAATTAATTACAAATTACCGGATCAAACAGAAGCATACACACACAGGAGTGGTAGAACTGGTAGAGCTGGAAACAAAGGTATCTCAATTGCCTTAATCACAAATAAAGAGGTTGGTAGATTAAGACCTATTGAAAGAAAAATAAATAAAAAATTCGAAAAGAAAGTTGTACCTACTGGAGAAGAAATTTGCAAAAGTCAATTGTTCAGTTTGATTAACAATGTTAAAGAAACTGAAGTTAACCAGGAGCAAATAGGTTCTTATTTAGAAGGTATATATGCCAGTTTAGAAGGTTTAGATCGTGAAGAATTGATTCAGAAATTTGTTTCTGTTGAATTTAATAAGTTCCTAAAATACTATTCTAACTCACGTGATCTTAATGACACAGAAAGAGCGAGTCGTAATGATGAAAGAGGAAAATCGAGAGATGACGAAAACATGACGCGTTTCTTTATCAATCTTGGTAGAAAAGATGATTTAAATCCAGGGAAATTGATTGGCTTGATCAATGAACAAAAAATTACTGACAATGTAGAGATTGGACAAATTGAAATTTTGGATACTTTTTCTTTTTTCGAATTGGACAAGAACTTTACAGACGAAACAATTGGTGCATTTACAGATGCTAGTTTCAATGGCCGTAATGTAAATGTAGAAATTACCGAAAAGAAAAGACGCTCTGGAGGAGGAGGTCGTCGCGACAGAAGAGGCGGAAGCGAAGACAGAAGAGGACGTGGAAGACGTTTTGAAGGAAACGGAAGGTCTGACAGAAGAGAAGGAGGAAGAAGTGATCGTAGTGATAGCAGAAGACGTGAAGGAGGCTCTGACAGAAGAAGTAGTGATAGACGCTCAAGCTCTGATCGTGGTGACAGAAGAAGTTCTGATAGACCAGACAGATCTGATAGAAGTTCTGGTTTTGGAAGGCGAAGAGACTAATTCTCTAATCTTAACTAAATATTTTATAATCCCTTTTACAGCCTGTAAAAGGGATTTTTGATAGAAATCAACAGTAACATCATACATACTTTTTAGTATAAAATTTTATTAGAATAAAGTATCTTTGCAACATGGGTAGAAAAAAGAAAAATTATATTTTTGAAAATATCGAAGTTATCGATGCTGGGGCTAGAGGTAAATCAGTTGCCAAAGCTCCAGATGGACGCGTTATTTTTTTAACGAATGCAATTCCAGGTGATGTAGTTGACATTGAAACAGGAAGAAAAAGAAAAGCCTACTTCGAAGGAAGCGCTATTAAGTTTCATAAATATTCTGACAGAAGAACCGAACCAAAATGTGCTCATTTTGAATATTGTGGAGGCTGTAAATGGCAACACATGAAATATGAAGACCAACTTTTTTTTAAAGAAAAAGAAGTCGTTCAAAACCTACAACGTATTGGCCACCTAGACCTACCATTGGTCACCCCAATACTCGGCTGTGAAGAAAATTATTTTTACCGAAATAAAATGGAATTTTCTTTTTCTAGCAACAGATGGTTGACTTATGAAGAAATAAACTCAACGGAAGAAATAGACAACAAGAACGCCCTAGGTTTTCACATATCCGGCATGTGGGACAAAATTCTTGATGTTGAAAAATGCTACTTACAAGAAGACCCTTCAAATGAAATTAGAAACACAGTTAAAGCTTTTGCTCTAAAAAACAATATTGAATTCTACAACCCTCGAGAACAAGATGGATTGCTAAGAACAATGATGCTAAGAATTGTGTCTACTGGAGAAATCATGTTGGTTATCCAATTTTACAAAGAACATAAAGAGAAGCGTGAACTATTGCTAAATTACATTTTAGAAAAATTTCCTCAAATAACCTCTTTACAATACATTATCAACGGAAAAGGCAACGATTCTATTTATGATCAAGATATTGTGCTATTTAATGGACGTGACCATATTTTCGAAGAGATGGAAGGTTTGCGCTTTAAAATAAATGCTAAATCTTTCTATCAAACCAATTCTAAACAAGCGTATGAATTGTATAAAGTCACACGAAACTTAGCTGACCTAACAGGAGAAGAATTGGTGTATGATTTATACACGGGTACGGGTACTATTGCTCAATTTGTAGCCAAGAAAGCGAAGAAAGTTATCGGTGTAGAATCTGTTCCTGAAGCAATTATAGATGCTAAAGGAAATGCGAGACATAATAAAATAGACAATGTCGAATTCTATGTAGGCGACATGAAAGAAGTCTTTACTTCTGAATTTATTGATAAACATGGTAAACCTGATGTTATCATCACAGATCCACCAAGAGATGGGATGCATAAAAAAGTTGTTGAACAAATCCTAAAAATTGCCCCCAAAAGAGTCGTTTATGTTAGCTGTAATTCTGCTACACAGGCAAGAGATATCTCTTTAATGAAAGAACAGTACAAGGTCTCAAATACGCAAGCAGTAGATATGTTTCCACAAACCCATCACGTGGAGAACGTAGTTTTACTTGAATTAATTTAAAAAATAAAACAACAAAAAAAGCCAGAGAAATTAATTCCTCTGGCTTTTTGTTTTTACTATTCTTAGAATCTTACAAAGAATCCAATTTCTCTTTTATTTCTTTTTGCTCATCATACATTTCTAAAAGCTCATACAGTCCTATCAAAGTTTTCATAGCTTCTGGACTTTTTTCATCATACTTATGTGCATCTTCATAATAAGGAAGCGCCTCTCTATAAATCTCCTTTTGTTGCTTTACCAATTCATCATACTTCTTAAAGTTTGATAAATTTTCATTCATCTCATCAACAATAGGTCCTTCTTTTCTCAAAATTGCGATACCAATATTATTATAAGCATCTGCATAATCAGGCTTCAAGCGAATAGCATCTTTAAAGTGCACAATTGCTTTTTCTGTAAAACCTTCTTGCATTGTTAAAACACCTACATTGTAATGCAATTGTGCATCGTTCGGCTTTAGTTCAATCGCTTTTTTAAGTCCTTCTAAAAATTTCTCATTGTCCCCTAACTTGAAATAAATATTAGCCTCACTAATAACCAATGTACAGTCATTTGGAAATATTTTCTTAGCATCGCTAATAGCTTTTAATGCTCCTTGCTCATCTCCTTTTGCAATATAACTCAATGCTATATTTCTTGCGATAGTTCCCGTTCTAGACTCCGAAACAACAGTCTCTGGTTGCTTTGCTATTTTCAACATAACTTGTCTGTCCATGTCTTTTTTTGTATTGTAATACAAAACCTCATCATTTACAGTACTCAATGCCTTAAATCGCTTCTCTATCCCAGTATAGCCCATTTTAAGAAGCTTCGCATACAAATCAATTGATTTTTCATAATTTTCATCAAAGTAAGCGGACATTGCTGCATTCTCTAAAGATGTTGTATCTTTTTTACTTAGAGAATAAACCAATTCAAATTTTTCACTTGCTTTTTTGTAATCTTTATTAGAATAAAAATCTGAAGCACTTTTATTTGTTCTTTGAATAATTCCATTCAACAAAGTACCTGCTTCTTCTTTGTATTTCTTAGTTCCTGATTTTTTCTCAAAAGCAAGCAATTCAGCAAAAGCTTTTCCAGACAAATTATCTTTCGCAATAGCACTTCCATTTGCGTAAATAGCTTTTGCCTTTAAATAATAGTACTTTTCTTTTAATTTATCATCTGCATTCTCAATCAAAGTCTCCAAAGATTTCAACGTAGAAAGCGTTGTTGTGAAATTACTTTTCTTCAAAGCCTTCTCAGCTATTTTCAACTCTTTTTTCTGGGCTAATACTGTTAGACTTAATGATAATGCTAACAGAAATAATAATTGACTTTTCATTTATATTTAATTTATTTAGTACTTATTCTTGTGAAGAATTTGATTCCTCTCCTACATTGTTTTCACCTTCATCACTATCAAAATTCGTACCATTTTCAACATCTTCATCACTTTCTTCTTCATGCATTACTTTCGCTACTGCAGCGATAGAATCATTCCCTTTGATATTGATTAATTTCACTCCCTGAGTAGCTCTTCCCATAACTCTTAAACCTCCAACTGCTAAACGTATTGTGATACCAGATTTATTAATTATCATCAAATCATCTTCGTCTGTTACATTTTTAATAGCTACAACATTTCCTGTCTTTTCAGAAACATTAAGTGTTTTTACACCTTTACCTCCTCTATTGGTAATTCTATAATCTTCTAATTTAGATCGTTTACCATATCCTTTTTCAGAAACTACAAGAATATTACTCTCCATATCATTAACAGCCACCATTCCGACTACTTCATCATTCTCGTGTGCCAAAGTAATTCCCCTTACACCAGAAGCTCCTCTTCCCATAGGTCTTGTTTTCTCCTCTTCAAATCGTATAGACTTACCAGATTTTAAAGCCAACATTACTTGACTGTCTCCGGTTGTCAATTTTGCTTCTAACAATTCATCGTCTTCACGAATTGTAATTGCAGCAATTCCATTTGCTCTTGGCCTAGAATACTGCTCTAAAAGTGTCTTTTTTACTTGACCTTTCTTAGTCGCCATTATTATATAATGACTATTGATATAATCTAAATCTTTCAAATCTTGAGTTACCAAAAATGCTTTTACTTTATCATCATTTTCAATATTGATCAAATTTTGCAAAGCACGCCCCTTGGCTACTTTCCCTCCTTCAGGAATTTCATACACCCGCATCCAAAATACTTTTCCTTTTTGAGTAAAGAACAACATATACTGATGGTTCGTCCCTACAAATAAATGCTCCAAGAAATCTTCACTTCTTGTAGACACACCTTTTTGCCCTCTACCACCTCTATTTTGTGTTTTGTATTCTGAAAGTAAAGTACGCTTCACATATCCTGCATGAGAAATTGTAACCACAACTTGAGAATCAGGAATCATGTCTTCAATTTTCATATCAGCTCCACCATACTCAATTTGAGATCTACGTTCGTCACCGTATTTATCTCTAATCAATGTCAGCTCATCTTTTATAATTTGCATTCTTCTAACTTCATCTCCTAAGATATCTTTCAAGTCAATAATCAACAACATTATCTCATCATATTCCCCTCTCAACTTATCTTGCTCCAGACCTGTCAATTGGCGTAAACGCATTTCAACAATTGCTTTTGCCTGAATTTCACTCAATTCAAATCGCTCAATCAAACGCTCTCTTGCTTCATCTGGATTGTTTGAACTTCTAATAATTTTGATTACTTCATCAATATTATCACTAGCAATAATCAAACCTTCTAAGATATGAGCTCTAGCCTCTGCTTTTTTCAATTCAAACTCTGTTCTACGAACAATTACCTCATGTCTATGCTCTACAAAATAATGAATTAATTGTTTTAAATTCAACATCTCTGGTCTTCCATTCACCAATGCAATATTATTTACACTGAATGAAGTTTGTAAAGCCGTGTATTTAAACAACTTGTTCATTACAATATTTGGAATTGCATCTCTTTTTAGAATATAAACAATACGCATTCCTTTTCTATCAGATTCATCACGTATGTTGGCGATTCCATCCAATTTTTTATCATTGACCAATTCAGCAGTTTTCTTAATCATTTCTGCTTTGTTAATCTGATAAGGTATTTCAGTTACAATGATACATTCGCGTCCTTTGACCTCTTCAAAAGTAGCCTTGGCACGCATAATTATTTTACCGCGCCCTGTATGAAAAGCATCACGAATTCCTTCCGTACCATATAAAATACCACCTGTTGGAAAATCTGGAGCTTTCACAAATTGCATCAACTCATCGATCTCAATATCTCTATTTTCGATATAAGCAATCGTTCCATCAATAACTTCTGTTAAATTGTGTGGTGCCATATTTGTGGCCATTCCAACAGCAATACCAGACGCTCCATTCACCAATAAATTAGGTATTCTCGTTGGCAAAACTGTAGGCTCTTTTAACGTATCATCAAAATTAAGTTTATGGTCAACTGTATCTTTCTCAATATCCGCTAACATATCCTCAGATATTTTACGCATACGCACCTCTGTATAACGCATTGCTGCGGGGCTATCACCATCAACAGAACCGAAATTCCCTTGTCCATCAACCATCATATAACGCACACTCCAATCTTGCGCCATACGAACCATTGCATCGTAAACGGAAGTATCACCATGTGGGTGAAATTTTCCCAATACCTCCCCAACAATTCTAGCGGACTTTTTGTATGCTCCGGTAGCTTTAATACCCAACTCATGCATTCCAAATAGAACTCTCCTATGTACAGGTTTTAATCCATCCCTTACATCGGGTAACGCTCTTGAAACAATTACCGACATTGAATAATCAATATACGCCGATTTCATTTGTTCTTCAATATTGATAGGTATCAACTTTTCCCCGTCTGCCATATAAATATTTTTATTTTTAAATTATTTTTTCTGAACAGCAAGATACACTTTTTAGGGTTTTTAACATCAAAACGATTGCCCTCATTTACTTAGAGTTATTAACATTTTTAGTCGGTTTTTAACAGCGTTTATTACACTGATTATCAGCTTCATTTTCACATATTATTTAAAATGTTTTAACTTTTTAATAACTAAGCACTCTATTTTGTAATTTTTTCTAAAAAAATCTACTAAATTTACCTAAATCAAAACACATAACTATGGACGACAATTTTTCACAAAAAGTAAAAGACGTTATAGGTTATAGTAAGGAAGAAGCCTTAAGACTTGGCCATGATTTTATTGGCACTGAGCATTTGGTATTAGGTATCTTAAGAAAAGCCGAAGGAAAAGCTATTGACATATTAACCTCGTTGGACACAAATTTGGATTATCTAAAGAAAAAAATAGAAGCATTAAATCCATCTGAGCCCTCATTTAGTGAAGTTTCAGAAAAGAAAAAATTACACCTGACTCGTCAGGCGGAAAAAGCTTTAAAAACAACTTTCTTGGAGGCCAAACTGTATCAAGATAACGCAGTAAACACAGCGCATTTATTACTTTGTGTTCTAAGAAATGAAAATGACCCAACAACAAAAATTTTGAATAATTTTGAAATCAATTACAACGACGTTAAAGTATTGTTTAAACAATTAAATGAAGACGACGATGTAACACCCCACTTCCCTGTTTCTGA
>Ga0105356_10005119_pt1 | contig 12516 bp, 15 predicted proteins | sample GOMGulsemesocosm_3_FD_83502 | JGI IMG/M metagenome (GOLD analysis project Ga0105356, IMG submission 83502) | Methane-oxidizing microbial communities from mesocosms in the Gulf of Mexico - GOM9D Gulf of Mexico | ecosystem: Environmental > Aquatic > Marine > Cold seeps | place: Gulf of Mexico...
TACACCTGCTGTCAAGTTGCGCACATTAGAACCTGTATTAAAGTAGGTATTCATACACATTTTTATTAACAGATATCGTACTGTTTTGAGCTATACAATAAAGTTGTTCTCATCATTATTGATGGGAGTGGATTAACAGTTCTCACGTAATAATTGCTGAAACAATTACCTCAACACAAGTAAAAGGGTTATAAATGAAACTTGCTATATATTCAGATTTACACTGTGAATTTGAAACATGGATACCACCCAAAGAAACTTCCAATGCCGATGTTGTTATTCTAGCGGGTGATATTCATATTGGCGTTAGGGGTTTAATTTGGGCCCGTGAAAATTTTAAACAACCGATAATTTATGTCATCGGGAATCATGAATACTACCGAAGCAACTACCAAAAACTCAATAAGCAATTAAAAGAAAAAGCCAGTGAACTAGGTATTCATCTGCTTATGGATAGCTCTGTTGTCATTGACAATATATTGTTTGTCGGTGCAACGTTATGGACTGATTTTAAGCTATATAGCACTCAATATAATAGCCAGATAGCAGCACAATATGGCATGACTGATTATAAATCTATTCGCTACAATCAAGGGGGAAAGTATCGAAAATTAACACCACCCGACACAACGAGAATGCATATCACCAGTTTACAGTTCATTAAAACTGAGTTGAATGAAAAAAAGCATCACAAATCTGTTGTAATTACACACCATGCACCTTCGGAAGAGTCGATACCCGAAGAGTATAAAGCGAGTGAACTTTCTCCAGGGTACGCGTCAAACATTGAGCAAGACATAATAAATATGAAACACAGCCCCATACTATGGGTGCATGGTCATACACATAATAATGTTGATTATACTATTGGTAAAACAAGAGTACTTTCGAACCAGCGAGGTTATTCACCATCGCATTTAAATGAAAACTTTGATGAGCGCTTTATCGTTGATATTTAAATGCTGGGTGCTACATCTTAAACCTGAAAAATTTATAAACATGAGTTTTCGCTTAAATTATTCTTTACAAACACCTAAGGAAGTTACGTAAATGAAGGTATATCTTGATGATGAAAGGTCAACGCTAAAAGGTTGGGTGAGGGGGTATTGGCCTGATGAAGCTATAAAGTTGTTAAAAACAGGCACCATTAAAGAGAGCAGCCTTGATCATGATTTAGGGGATGACAGCAGAGGAACGTAAAACAATGTTGTTCTATGGATTGAAGAAGTCGTTTTTACTTTTGATTTTAACCCTCCGGTAATTAACGTTCATTCAGCAAATTCTTCAGCTCGTTATAAAATGGAGCTTGGCATTAAGAATATAGAGAAATACATGGATCGAGGGTCTTAATTGCATGTTATTCAATGTACTTAGCTATATGGGAATAACTTTGACAAAAAATAGGGGGGAATATATTGATAAAACGTTAAATTAACTATATTTTCTTAATAAACTTAACGCTAATTCTTTAAAGTACTCGCGTAAATAAATAGGCTCTAAGACCTCAATAGAATTGCCCATGCCTCGTAGAAAAGCTTTTAATTTTGGCGTGTCTGAGACTGTTGCATTGATTTTAACCATTTCAACTTGATCTGTTTCTTCAATGGTTTGATCGTAATTGAATTTACCATTACTGAGAATAAACGGACTGTCCTTTCTTATAAGTAAACTTAATGCTATTTCATTACTTGTACTATTTGATGCAAAGTAGGACCGCTTTACTTTCTCAAAGTCATAATCAGTAGGGGGGATGGATTGATCTTGGGTGACCTCAACATTTTTTATAAAAGCAATAGGAAATTTATACACTTTCTGATGAAAACTGCCGAAAGAGCACACTAATGTCATTACATTTTCACGTTGTACTAATCCAAGAGGATTAATCTTTTTATAGTTTTTCCAAATAGGATCTTGATTGGAAACGAGGTAACGCTTTAGATTGGCACTTATCTGTTTTTTATGAAAAATGGCCTGTTTTATTTCACTTAACGCGTGTTTGTCAGGCATGGGTAAAGACACAGGGTTATTGCTACTGATAAGTGCTACAGATCTTTTCCAATGTGAAATTAATGGGGATTTTTCACTTTCAATGATTGTTTGAGCTTTAATGAAATATGCAGATAGATCGTCTAAAGTCGACACCGGTAATAGTTCATTAGCTACTTCCTTTAAGGTTGAGAAGGCTAGGGCGGAGTTAGCATCCATCAAAGATATATTAAGCTTTTTCCAGTTTAAATTAATAGACCAACCATAAGGTTTTGAGCGTTTATCAACTTCTAATCCGAACAAACCCAGTTTTTCAAGAGATTCAAGATCTCGCTGCACCTTGCGGATGATCAAATATTCATGGCCATTAGACTCCAGACGTTTAAGTAATTGTCGTGTAGATATCTTCTGAGGATAACGTGGAATATGGTCTAAGAGGTCAAGTTTTCTTTGAAACGAAGATGACATGGACAATCACATAAAATGGAGAATGAACAAACATTAGCATATCAAAGCGACAAAAAGTGTCGCACTAATAGGTTTGATCATAATGAGTTAATTCTCACTTTCGTTTGGATAGTCGCGCATATTTAATTATTCGGTAAGCTATTGCCTCATGTCCATAGTCATTGTTGAATTTTGAGGCACAGAGCAAATGACAGAAACAGATAAAAATTTATTACTTATCAAATCAGTATTGAAAACGTGTAATATTTTAATTATTGATGAAAATCGTTTGTTTACATCACTTGGTCTTAAAACCGCTTTGAATGCAAAAGAAATAGATAATAAAAAACTACAAAAAGAAGACATTGAGTTATTAGTGAAATTTATACAGGTATACCGTTTTATTGATAGGTTTTGTGGCGGTGATATTCATTCTATTCATCATTGGGTTGATACTGAAAATAAATACTTTGATACAACACCACGGGAATGTTTTTATACTAAAAATGGTATTAAAAGTTTGTATGAATATGTTCAGCGATTCAATTAACCACCTCTTAACAAGAAAATAGGGGCGGAATGGTTATGAGCCAAAACGGTACTTTTCAAGAAAAAACATAAACATGTTCTTGAATACAAATTGTAAGACGGAGCAAAAAAGCAGGAGGTATTTAGTTTTAAGACGCCAAAGGAATAAAAGCCTTGAATAAATGATTTCAAGGCTGTTATTACTAATGATAATTAACTCCTATCACATTATTACGTACTCTAATCCTTATTGATTTATAGAGTATTCGTCTAGTTGATTCTTCTATTACGTAAGCGAAGTAAACCAAGCAAACCAGCACTAAAAATAGCTAAAGATGATGGCTCTGGAACATCTGTTACAGTATCAGTGCGTATTAACATAGTACTATACAGAGGGGATGTATTATCTGTATGCCAGCTAAAATCTACCTTTGTTCTAAATTGAGCCTGATCATCGTAAGCAGTATCTCTTCCTGAACCTGTGAATTCATAATGTTCGATGAGACCTAAACCTTTATTGCTCTCGAATAGACCATATGCTGCTTGTTGTTCATATTTATGGCCACTGTAAAGTACATAGTTATGTCCCATTGCATCAAAGATAGGCGACAGAACTGAACCTACTTTATTTTTACCGTCAGTGACTCTGAGTTGTCCTGTTCCATAATTATTAGGCGCTTCGCCTGTTGCACCTAGACTAATGAAGGCATTAGCCATCATAATAAATACATCATCTTCTGTTGCTAATCGCCATCCTTCATACTCTTCGCCTGCACCTAACTGTGAATTTACATAGTCATATGTTTGTAGGTTATTAATACCAAAGTCCATCCACTCTAATCCTGTGCTTTCGTCAATGAAACTATCATTTGAAGTATCAGAAATTAATCCAGCATTAGCAGTAAGTGAAAGTGCTAAAAAACCAATAACACTTAATGTTTTTCTCAACATGTAATTATCCTTTGTTTAATCTTTAAGTTAATTCATAGGATATAGACAAGAGGTATTAGAGCTAGATACGTATTTTTTATGGAAAAGTGCAAAGAGAATTAATAAAATAATATGTTGAATATTATAGATTTTTACTGGATTATATATCGATAGGTTTATATGGAAATAACACTGAATTATATAAGTTGATACATGACGTACTCTAATGATGAAAAATCACCTATCACAGATCTAATTTTAGAATGGAAAAAAGGCAGTCAATTAGCATTTAATGACCTATTTACATTTTGCTATCCGCAATTCAAACATGAAGTTAGAAAACAGAAATTAAAACAAGCAAATAATATTCATCCATTCGATATTTGTATACAAACCACCACCTCAGTTGTTCATGATGCCTATCTCAAGCTGTCAGCTCACAGAGAGCAAGTTGCGTGTAATAGAAAAGACATGTATGTATTAATCTCTCAAGTTGTTAAGTCTATTATTTATGACCAGTTCCGAAAAGCATCTTCACAAAAAAGAAAAAACAATAGTGATGTTGCCCTTGAAAACATTGCAACTGAATCTTCTGACTTATTAGCAAAACTTATCTTGGCTGATAAGTCATTAAACCGTGAAAAATCCCGTTGTACAGAAGTTTTAAATTTAAGTGTATTTGCTGGATTAACATCAGATGAAATAGCTGAGCTGTTGAAAATCTCTGTACGTACTGTTCATAATGATTTGAGCTTTGCCAAAGCTTGGTATTTAGAAGAGTTGAGTGAATAGCACTAATATGAATGAGTTATATGACCAGTTTCAAATGTTTTCACAAATTGAAGACCCATTACATTCAGCTAAATATTTAGAATTTAAAGCCAATAAACCGGAATTAGCTAAACGTTTGAATTCGTTATTGAGCCATAACAATACTGAAATTGAAGTTTTACATGAAAAAATATACGCCCCCTTACTGCCTTTAGACAACCCTGAACTGAGGTTAGGTAGGATCATTGATGGCAAATACAAAATTGTTGAGCTAATTGGTCAAGGTGGTATGAGTGATGTTTATAAAGCAATTAGATGTGATGATTTGATAAAACATACAGTTGCTGTTAAATATTTTTCGCTTGCCGATAACTTTTTAACAGCACTTGAAATGATAAAAAACGAAGCTCAAATATTGGCTCTACTCGATCACCATTATATCGCTAGTTTCATAGATATAGGTCATGACGATAACGATGAACCCAACGTTATGATGGAATACATCGAAGGACAAACTTTGTTCAGCTATTTGAAAAAATCACCAGAAACTACCTCGTTAACTCAGGTTTATGCCACATTAGAGGAAGCTAAAGTATATGTGGAAAATAAAGGGATTATTCATGGTGATATTAGTTTAAACAACGTGTTGGTAGATAATAATGGTAATGCCAATATTATTGATTTTGATATAGCCCAATATAGAAATCTGCTATGAATTTATCGAATCGAAAGAAAATTAGATTTGAATGGATATCCTGAAGTATCCATTATTCAATAGATGAAAGAGAATCAATTATTGAATATTATTTATTGATTTTAAATTTAATTCATTCACAATAACTTTTAATTTTTGTAACTCCCTTATTACATGGACGATTAATAATGTTTACAAACAATAATGCAAGAAAATATCCATTAATTATAATTACTTTATTTACAATTATTTCTTGTACTGTGTCAAAAGTACCTAAACCCGTTGGACTTTTGTATAAATATCAGTCCAATCATGAATTCCTGTACAAAAATAAATTTGATGCGTACTCTGCTCGCGGTTTTACAAAGAATCAGATTGAAAATCGAACATACCCTGAAAGTGTACAACCTCCTATAACTAATAAAAGAGGTATTGTTACAATCACAGAAAAAATGAGTGATGTAGAGGTGATTTTGCTATTACCTCGTGATGCAGACTTTTATAACTTACTTTTGCAAAAGAAACAATTGATGAAAAACCTATATACATCAGTTAGCGGTCAACATAAACCGTTAAACGTATCTTCATCAACGACTAAATTCTATAGCGAATTAGATTCAAAAAAAGTAGAAATAGAACAGTCAAAGTATGTGAAAAAGTCTAAGAAGATAATTGTTAAAAACTAAACGTATCTTCATCAACGACTAAAAATAAGTACATATAAATACAGGATGTTATGACTATAAAAAATGAAACACCTCAAAACCCTTACCTTTCAATATGGATTATTTTACTTTTTGTTGTCCCGTATGTTATTCTAGAAATTTTATTGAATACCTCATTAATTGAGGCATATGGGCAAGCTTCACAAAACTTAGTAAATGATAATTATTCCTTACATTTAGCGAACCTTGAATTAGCAGGACGTTATATTACAGGTTTTGGTTTAGCTTTCATTTTTACACCATATATATATGCAAAACTTATAAAAAAATTCTTTTGGCCCGCGCTACATAAAATCATATTTCCATTAGTGTTTGTTGTTATCTGGATCTTAGTTGCGGTCGCTTCGAAAGTTTTTGTTGAGTCTTTAGTTCACTCTTCCAGTCCTGAAGATAAGTTTAGTGCAGTTCGATCAATTCTCTCTAAAGAACTCTATGCCAATGGACAATTAGAGTTCGAAAAACTACCTGTATTCAACGAAGCACTTAAAAATCCTGAAACTAAACAGGTGGTGACTGCATTAATCCCTTCACTTACTTATGTTTCTTCCGACTTAGATAATGAAATAGCCGTCCTGATGTACCCTTTCCTAGCTGAACTAAGAGAGGAGCATGTAAAGGAGAGGTACACTAACGAAGTTAACCCTATTATTTTAGCAATGCAAAAAGAAGTCGATAATGAATTTGATTTATATAAGCAATATAGAATCGAATTCATTAAGAAGGAAGAGCAAAATAATTTTATAAACAGTCAAGTTGATGAAGTGTTATTTACGGCTAAGAACCTTCAATTAGCAATGTGGCAAGACCTACAACAAGATCTAGGTAATAGAGAGCATTGGATAAAATATGTTTATTCAAACCAAAAGTTTTTGGCAAATGTTCGTAGTACATTTTATGACAATAAAGGGTGTTATAGAGAAAAATATAAGGGTAAACGTCCTTGCCCCATAGATTATCAAGAAAAAGAAATATCAGCTTGGCTTGCTGAGCAAAAAATGGCCCGATTTGATAATGATTATTGGTTTGTAGAGAGTAACTGGACAATATTAGGAAAGCTTTTACAATTTCCTTTTTCTTTAACAGCATTAACAGGTGAATACCTTTTTAGTTGTGGATGGAAAGATACATTAAAAGAACGTGAAAACTGTGGGCACGTTAAAACTGAGCTCATAGATAGGCCGATCGATATCGATAAATTCAATATCGCACATGCTCAATGGCTTAAAGATAAATGGCCCTTTGATGTTAATATCACTCAACAAAGATTTAATAATCTAGAAAAAATCAAAGGTGCAATAAGAAAAGTTGTTGGTAATAAATATCAAGTTGATTTACCGGGAAACTGGACGGTTAATGAAAGGTCTTTTTTATATTCATATTATAAAAATGATGCCGAACAAAAAGTAAATAATGTTGTAAAGGAATATCAGTCAAAATCAGACTTTGATTTTGATATATCAACGTCTCCTAAATTTCGAGATCGTGATGAATTCTATAAAATGAAAGAATTTGATCGTTTATATCAATCAAAGCTAAAAACAAATTATTATGAAAAATTCGAACTTAATCGGAAAGCGGCTGATTCATATGAATATTGGAAAAAAACTCAAACGTCATCTATTAATATTCTAAAAATGGTGACCTCTGAGATAACTAAGGGCTTTGCTCTTGGTGGACCATTCTATAAGTTAGGTGTAGATGCAATTATGTACACGATAGTGCCTACAATATCCATCGGTCTAAGTTTAATTTCTGTTTTATTTTTATTTGGAAAAGTGACGATGATACCTCTCTATTCGTTCGTTATATCAAAAATAATTAATACCCTTGATAAGCAAAGAAAAGAAACTAATAGTAAGTTTGAATCTCTTAAAAAAGCAATAAAAAATAGAAATAAAGAAAAACTTGAAGCAAAAAGGATTAGTAGAAATACTAAAATTAGATTCATTATCGGCATGTTTTTATTTTCTCTATATTTACTTCTTATATTAACACCTGTTTATTTTGGTTCTTTTTATAAGGGGTTTGAAAGTTATCAAAACAAATCAATTAAAAATGAAAATGATTTAGATTCAATTAAATGGGGGGGGCTTGCTTATATATTAGAAGTTGAAAAAATTATGTATGAGAGTGCACCAGATATAAAATTAGGCGATCAGAAACTTGAGTTTATTGATGTAGTGGACAAATTTATATATCCAGTGTTAAGAATTGTACTTAACACATGGTATTCAACTGATAACAATGATAATCGCATCAATATTCTTTTATATCATGGTGATTATGATCTAGTAATGTCTGCGGGTGTAAATATTGAAAATTCCAAAATTTCATCTGTAAATGTTCCTGAGTTATTTAACGATACTGATTTAAATATACTCTCTGAAGCTAAAATATTTTTCAAACCTAATTATAAAGAATTATTTAAAGGTTCTCTAAAGGACGAATTTAAAGTAAGTGAGCTGTTAATGAATGTCACTAAAAATGATGTTCTACATCAGTCCTTAAAGGAAAATATTGAAGAGAGATTACTCAATAAGATGAACAAAAATAGAAAACTCAGTGAATATATTCTTAATCAATATGATAAACATGGAGCAGGGAGTAATTTAGTATTTCTTAAAACTAAATCAAACAATTTATATAGCTGTTATTCTTTTCCAAGTGTTGAATTAAATAATTTAAATATGCTCACACGAAATGAAATCATCATAAGTAAGAAGGAGTGCCGATGGATACAGTGATTAAAATTATGAAGGGGCTAACTATTCCTGCTCTAGCATTTTGTACTCTTTTGATTACATTGCATTTTATAGGGCAAGGGTACGAACGCTCTTATGGTGAGCTATATCAAACTCTTGATCGAGTTAAAGTTAAATTAATTTTGATGATTAAATAAAGGAGAAATTACGTTGTCAGATAAAGAAGATGGTTCACTGATTGATAAAACCCTAAAAGTGATTGAGGTATTTGGTATTATAAGTATTTTTTCTGTGGCTTGGTTAACTCATAAGGATTCTCAAATACAAATTGACCGAATGGAAAAAATCACCAGCAAATATGAGAAACAATTAGATAAATTGATCTCTGAAGATAAAGATATTGGCAAAAGGTATATAAATAATCTTAGGAAAGCTATGGAAGGTTTATCACCTAAAGAACGTGAAATATTGCTATCGATATACGATAGTAAATAATAAGGAAGAATGATGAAAATTAAATATTTACCACTTGTGATAATTTTCTCTTTTAGTTCTTATGGGGAGCCAGATGATACAAAAGGCTCTCAAGATTTATTAAAAGAAGCATTATCAGAAATGAACAAACAAACTCCCCCTGATAAAGATATAGAACATTATGTTGTGCAGAAAGAAAGCCATACTTTAGCGTTAGGCTTCTCCAAAAGCGGTGATTATTATATTTCAAATCATAAAACATGGGAAGCAAATGCTATTACTAATGTATGCTTATTAGCGGGTTTAAAAAATTTAGATAATGGAAGTGAGCTTAGAAGGGCTGTGCGTTCTTTGAATGTGAATGAAATAGACTTTACTAAAGTTATCATGCCTAATATAAATGTAAAAGGTTCGGCTTATTCTTATATTGTCAAAGAGAGACGAGTTCGTAAGGTGCCTAATTTAGAAGGAATACTATCTAACACGGCTGTCATTTGTAAAGCTAGTTGAATTGGTTAATATTCAATTATATCTGCCAATGTTTATACTTTAATTAAATCGACTCCAACTTTCGGAAATACACTTTTTGACTATCATAAAAATCATCAATATATTCTGATAGCATTCAAATGTAAATTTCGATACATCAGCGGATTTTGTCAAGTGGTTAAAGTTTCGTTTTATGTAATTTATAAATAGGAATGGAAATGTTAGAAAATATGAGAACGGGTGATTTGGTGCTTTTTTCGGGCTCATGTAATATTGGAAAACTAATTAAATTAGCTCAATGTAATATGTGGTCGCATGTTGGTATGATTGTTATTGATAGTAATTATGATTTTCCATGTCTTTATGAATCTACCCATTCAGATGTCATTATTGATTTAGATACCAAAACAATTACTCAAGGAGTCCAGATGGTCCCCTTTGTGGATAAAGTCAAATTGTATCCGGGGAGCGTTGGTTATAGGAGACTAACTAATGTTGCTGAACATGAACTTCATCACGATTCATTTGCTAAATTAAAAAGCTCACTTAGAGGGAAAGCATTTGAAGATAATGTTTGGCAAATAGTAAAGTCGAGCTACGATGGTCCATTTGGTGCGAATGAAGAAGATCTTTCTACACTTTTTTGTAGTGAACTTATTGCCGCGTCATACCAAGCTTTGGGGTTATTACCTGGAAGTAAAATAAAAACCTCTAATGAATATACCCCATCTGACTTTTCAAGTCAGAGTTTAGCTCTTTGTAAAAATGCTAAATTATCTGAAATTACCATTTTAAAGGACTATATGAGTATATGAGTGAGAAGTCATTGACATAGAATTTGCTATAAGGTCTTATTACCTGGTCAATTAGGCTCAGTCAAACGAATTCATTTACCATTTTCAATTCTATTTCTCTACATTTCAATAAATTTGGTCTTGGTAACAATGATTTGAGACTATTAAATTTCTGTTGTACCACATAGTGATTTATTAATTCTGTAGCTGCTGTTGAAAGCGATGACTAGTATATTGTGAGCATCTATCACTGTGAAATATTAGTTCTTTAGTTGGTCGCCTCGGCTCCATTTGCATAGCTCGCTCAACTAAATCAACGGTCATACGTTTATGGATTGACCAGCCAATAATACGACGAGAATATAAATCCATCACAACAGCTAGATACATCCAGCCTTGGCCCGTACGAATGTACGTCACGTCACCAGCCCAAATTTGATTCGCTTGATTGGGATTAAATTTCTGGTCAATGATATTATCGGCAACACTGTGGCTGTGTTTACGCATCGTTGTTACTTTATAGACAATACGTTGCTTGAGCTTCAAATCAAGCTTATCCATCAACCGAGTTACTTTATCACGACCAACCTTAAAGCCTTCTTTACGCAGATTTTTCATCAACTGTCGAGAGCCTAATCTTTGACGACTTTTTTTAAATATAGCTTTCGTGAGTCGATATAACATTAATTCGGATTCACTGATAACTTTCGCAGGACGCTTACGCCAAGCATAATAGCCACTTCGACTGACTTTCATTACTTCACACTGCTTTTTGATAGGAAAAGTACCTTCGTTCTGCTTAATAAAGCTAAACTTTATTTCATTTCTCTTGCGAAGAAGGCACTGGCCTTTATAATATTTCTTTTTCCATACGCAGTTGTTTGTTTTCTTTACGAAGTTTCATTAACTAACTACGTTCATCACCTGCCAAAACGGTACCTGACTGTTTATCTTCAAACTGCTGTTTCCAACCATAAAGTAAGTTAGCTCTAATCCCTAAAGACTGTGCTGCCTCTGGTACGGTATAACCTCGATCGTTAACTAAAGCTTCTTCTTTGAAAGCTTTAGTGTAAGTTTTGTATTGTCGTTTTTGATTCATAAACACCTCAAATAATTAGGATATTATCCTTTATCAAAGTGTCCTATTCCATTAAACCAGATCAGTAGCTGCTTAAACTAAAAAGTAGAACCGTTTAAATAAGGAGGTACGTAAACATGCGTATCTCCTTTTTTTATTGTGCGTTTGGGTAAAGTACTTCTAAATGTCAGTTATTATTCTAGCAAAACATTTATAAATTAAATTAACTCATCATATAGGCTAATAGTGATAAGCAGAATGTTTGTCATCATCGCTGCTAGCTTCCGATTAGCGAACATTGATTCTAATACCGATAACTACTAAACATTATTCACTGTTGCCACATAATAAATAAATTATTTTGGGTACAGCCAAAATGTAACATTCGATGCTCTTCAAATTAAATAAAACGTTTTAAAGCTGCTTATGTAACAATATTAATTTTTGTTCCACGGTTTTACTTATGGTTTTGCAACTACTTGAGGAGACACCTGAATTCTTTAGAAGCTCATTAATATTTGACATATTATCCATCAGTTTTTGAGCCATTGGTTTTATTTCCTTTGGATTGATACCTGCCTGTCTTGACATAAGCTCAAGTGATTTTTTACTAAGATTTTCACCTTCTCCAGCAAACGAAGTCATATGCTCTTTATATGGGGATGGGGAGTAAACCACGTCATAAAAGGGTGATAATCCCCAATTATTATTATCATCGCATAAAAAGGCGAAGTTTTTAGCATGATCATCCTGATTACAAATTAGATAATTAAAAAGTGCTCTGCTGATCATTTTCTTTGCTTCTCTAACACCACACATCATACGAGTCGCTTTTATAAGGTCAACATAATCAAGAGATGGTTCACGAAATGATGCGTCTAGAAGACCGCTTGCGGAA
>Ga0105356_10005120_pt1 | contig 12515 bp, 10 predicted proteins | sample GOMGulsemesocosm_3_FD_83502 | JGI IMG/M metagenome (GOLD analysis project Ga0105356, IMG submission 83502) | Methane-oxidizing microbial communities from mesocosms in the Gulf of Mexico - GOM9D Gulf of Mexico | ecosystem: Environmental > Aquatic > Marine > Cold seeps | place: Gulf of Mexico...
AGCTAAATCTGATATTTTAACGGGATCGCCCATATCTAAAACAAAAACATCGCCACCTTTTCCCATTGAACCGGCTTGAATAACTAATTGTGATGCTTCAGGTATTGTCATAAAATAACGAATAATTTCTGGGTGAGTTACAGTAACAGGGCCACCAATTTTAATTTGCTGTCTAAATAATGGTACTACTGAGCCAGATGACCCAAGCACATTACCAAAACGTACCATACAAAAGCGCGTTACTCCCTTTGTTTGCTTATTTTTATCAGCTAATGCTTGTAACACTAATTCAGCCATGCGTTTGGTTGTGCCCATTACATTGGTAGGCCTTACCGCTTTGTCGGTAGAGATTAGTACAAAAGTCTCAACTTGAGCCTCTATTGCTGCTTCAGCAACAAACAAAGTGCCAAAAATATTATTTCGAACTCCCTCAATAACATTATGTTCAACCACGGGTACATGTTTATATGCGGCAGCGTGGTAAATAGTTTGCACTTTAAATGTACGCATAACCGTTAACAAGCGATTTTTGTGCTGAACAGAGCCTAATAAAGGCACAATATTCAATTCGTAATCAAGTTGATTTGCTAATATTTCCAATTCACCATTAATTTTATATAAGGCAAATTCAGATAGTTCCATAAGAACAATTCTTGCAGGCCGCTGATTTAGTATTTGACGACACAGCTCTGAGCCAATAGAACCTCCAGCCCCTGTAATCATAACGACTTTATTTTTAATATTAGCTTGAAGTAATTCTGTATTAGGTTTTACCGAATCACGACCTAATAAATCATTTATAGATACTTCCCGTAACTCATCAATCTTTGCTTTACCACTAACTAAATCAGCAGAGCCAGGAATAGATAAAATTTCTACAGATAAATTTTCTAAACGACTTAGAATTTTTGCTATTCGCTTTTTATTATCACGGGGCATAGCTAATAATATTCGCTTCACTGAATGTTTTTTAATAAGGTTATTTATTTCACTACGATCAAAAACGGTAATACTTTGGATAACACTTTTTTGAATTCTTTTATCATCATCAATAAATGCAACAGGTGAATACTCACTGCCCTGAATTAATGATTGTGCTAATTGACGCCCCGATGAACCCGCACCATAAATAATAACTCTTTCCTTGCTCTTACTTTGAATGTTCGCTAATACAGTACGAATAAAAAATCGGCTACCACCCACTAGTATCATTAAAAATGCCGCAAATACAACAGGTACCGTCCTAGGTAATTGGACGTGCAAATAAAAGGAGAGTAAAATTAAAGAAAAAGTAGAAAGTAGAACGGCTAAACCGATTGATACAGCAGCTTTGCTATTAATAAAGCGGATGACTGCTCGATATAAACCTAACTTTATATGTATAGCAAGTGCAATAGGTATTAAAGAAAAAAGTAATAACCAAAACTGATGATTACTGAAAATAGCGGAAGTATCCAGCCTAACAATCATTGCAGCCCAAAAAGCAGCTGCTACAAAAAACAAATCAGCAAAAACACTAATAATACGTTTGACTGGACGTGGAGCTCTAAACAACAAATCCATAGACGAATTAGATACACTCATATACGTTATAAAATCCTAAATACTTGACTTAATATTAAAACTACCGTTCATACGTAAATGTTAAATCGATAGATAGAAAGGCCTGTATTATACACAGTTCTCCGATTGTTGCTTCAGTTTAGATTAATATATTTTATTGTCTTGCTTGTTAAAATAATATTATCTAATACGTAACAAGTTTATTATTATATTTTTTGAAATTGCTCGCATTCCGTTTGTATACCAATATTTAAGTAACTAATCACTGGAACTAGCACAATTTGGAAAACGATTAACGACATAAAGGTAACTAACTGATAAAAGGATGTTGTTCAGGAATAAAAAATAAAACTATTACTTCGTATTTACCGCATCACCAGAACCACTACCGGTAGCTGTCATGATAATATATTTAAAATAGTCTCTGACTGTAAGTGTAGTAATCATCTTTTTATCTGTTTCAGCTAATAATTGAGGTGTAGACATATCGATGTTATTAACTTGAGCTAACCCAGTTATTCCGGGTAATACGTCATATATACCACAACTATCTCGCTCTTGTATTAATTCTTCTTGATTGAATAAATTAGGACGGGGGCCGACTAAACTCATCTCACCTTTAAGCACGTTTATCAATTGAGGTAATTCATCTATTTTAGTTTTACGTAAAAATGCACCAAATTTTGTGATTGAAGCATTGTTAGCTAAATGGCTAGCTACTGATTTCGTTTCGACACTCATGGTGCGAAATTTAATCAATGTGAATGCTTTCTTATTTTTCCCTACGCGTATTTGTAGGAAAATGGGAGAGCCCGTATCAAATAAGCCAATAATTGTAACAATAAATAAAAGAGGGAAAGTACAAAGCAAACCAAGGAATGCGCAAATAAAATCTAAAGTTCTAATAAAAAAGTTTGTCATTAATCTAGTTACCAATATCATTTATTATTAAGGTAATACTCAGCGGTCCGAGCAAACCCTTCTTTCACAGAAACCGGCGGTTGCCAATCTAGTAGTTGTTTAGTTTTTGAGATATCTACCTGAAGCGAGCTACATAAGCGCGATAAAATGGCAGACTTACCGGTAATTATACCTACAACTTCAAATAATTTGATAGGTAAAGAAAGCATTTTACCACTTTTCCCTAGCGCTACACTCAATTCTTTTAGCATTTTTGCAGTTGATAAATCCTCGTCGTCAGAAACTAGAAATGTCTGGTTTGCTGCATTAGGGTGAGATATGCAGTTAACAATTAAATCCACCAAGTTATATACTGAAACCAAACTTCGTCTATTTTCTTTAATGCTGCCGAAAGGAAGAGGTATCCCCATCGCTGCCAAACGCATCATATCAGCGAAATTAGCTTTTACACCTGGCCCATAAACTAACGGAGGGCGAATTATAACGACTTCCATCCCCGTGTTTTTAGAAACTTCACGAAGCCCTATTTCCGCTTCATATTTGCTCAAAGCATATGGGTCAGATGAAGCTATTTTTACTTCTGTTGTAAATGGTGTACCTAGTTCAGTTTGCTCACCATTAACTTTAATTGAACTAATAAAAATAAAACGTTTTATACCTGCTTCAGCGGCTTGCCGAGCAAGATTAAGCGTAGCTGCAGTGTTTACTTTGCGATATTCTGTTAACGGGTCAAGAGCCACATCTTTCATAATATGAGCTCGTGCAGCACAATGAATAACAACATTGACATTAGCTAAAGCACATTTATATGTGCTTGAAGGACCAACTTCTCCTTTAAAAAAGCTTTTCGGCTCAAAATTTTCAGGTTGCCTTCGGCCATAAGCTATCACGTCAATCTCATTAAGATTGTCTAATAAAGCTCCACCAAGAAAACCATTCCCTCCAGTAAGCAGTACTTTAATTCTTTCAACAGCCATATTTAATTCCCCAATAAATCAGAGTAAATATTGAGGTGTTTGTCAACAACACTTCGTACATCAAACTCTTGTTCTGCAAATAACCTTGCTTTAGCGCCCATCTTAATTCGGATTGCTTTGTTTTCAACCAATTGTTGAATTGCCCCAGCTAAAGCGGGGGCATCCCTTACTGGTATCAACAAGCCTGTTTCACTTGGAATAACGGCGTCTCGGCAACCTGGATTATCAGTTGTAACAATTGGGCGGCCACAAGCTGCGGCCTCAATAAGAACTTTAGGCACACCTTCACCATAATAAGAAGGCAACGTGACAATATGAGAATCCGCGAATATTTGGTGCACATCGTCTCGATTACCTAAGGCGTTAATTACACCAGATTTATGCCAATGTTGAACTTCGCTATCCAACACCGAATTAGGGTTTTCAGGATCAGGTGAACCGATGAGTTGAAAGTCAACATTAATGCCTTTGTCGCGTAATATTTTTGCTGCATCGATAAACTCATAAACCCCTTTCTCTTTCAATAAACGGCATGCCATTGATATTCGTATGGTTGAACAATCAGGTTCTTCCTTAAAAGAATATTGATTAAGATCAGCTCCTGAGCCTCGAATCAGTGTTTTTTGCTGTGGGATAAGCTTCGCTACATCAGTAAGTATCGATTCATCAGATTTATTTTGAAAAATAATAGCTTTTATGCGGTGAGAAAGTGCAAAGCGATATAACACAGAAACCAGCATTTTTGTCAGTTTGGCACGGTAAGTATGAGCAGAGAAAACATATCCCAAACCAGATATTGCTGCTACTAGTGCAGGTTTATTTTTCAATGTACGGATAACTAAACCTGAGTATATGACTGGTTTAATGGTTATAGCATGAACTAAATCGGGGTTGACGTTCTTAATAACTTTCTTTAGTTTAACCAACGTCTTTAGTTCGTTAATTAAACCATTACCACTTCTAGAAAAATCAATTTCATGAACATTAATTCCAAGTTCGATCAATTGGTTCTTTTTATCAGTGAAACAACATGCAATATGAATTTCGTATCCACTTTTTATCGCCTCAACAGCAATAGGTAGGCGATGAGAGACAAAGAACCAATCTACATTTACTACGAATAATATTTTTTTCATTGGGAATAAAGGCCTAAGTTCCACTCAATAATATTTGCCCCCCCTTTTAGGGGGGATTATAGATAAATTCAGAAGCTCAATACCTCGTAATAAATCTGGTAAAATTCTAATTTGCTGAGTATGAGATTTTTATAGTCTCAAAGTCTAAAAGTTTTATGGGTACAAACAAGTTAAATGTTAGTGCTAGGACCTATTGTAGAGTGAATTGAGAGCAATACAAAAAGGCTTAATAATTTTTTAGAGGCAACCGTCTTAAAACACGTAGATTGTAACTTCAATGGCTACCATTTTTCAAGTTAAAAACAGCTGAATTAAACATTAAGAAAAGCAAAGGAACTTCCCAAAAAGCGCCAACCATCGTTGACAGTAAAAGGTAAGCTGGAATTACAAAAGGGGTTTTACATAAATCAAAAAACAGTAATAGTGCAAAAACACCTAACCCTTTAATTAATAGAATATTGAAATTAAGTATACCTACAGGAGTTCCATTATTATCAATTGGACCAAAACCTTTAGGATATGGAAAGCTATCAATAACATAATTTAAGACAAAGTTAAAATTATCCAATCTATGCAACAGGGAAAGTGACTCTAAAGAAATTTTTGATTGTATTTGTTCTAGATTGAAATAGAGGAAACAGAAAATAGCGACACTCAAAAAACCTAAAACCTTCAACTTTGGTACTTCTTTTTTATCGAATATATAAAAAAAAGTAAGCAACGCAAAAAAAGCAAACGCACCTGTAGAACTTGATATTATCAAAAAAAAAGTGAAACTCAATGTAGCAAATTTAAGTTTATTTATATAAGAGAGCAATAAAAACAATGCACTCCAATATCCTAAATACGATGGTTCTGTAAAAAACAGCCTTACACGATAAAAGCTAGAACCTAAGAAATCGGGTCGTGTCTGAAGAGGAATAAAATTTAATTGCAGGAAAGAATAAACCCATGAACAATAGAGTATAATCAAGGAAAACCCAATTAAGCACTTAACACTACCCTCCCCTCTAAGGTCGACATACTTAAATAAAAGCAGCAACAGGAAAAACAACATTGTATACTTAAAATAGACAATATCTTGATAAAAAAGTAAAAGAGCTATAGAAAACAAACAAAGAAATATATAGACAAATATTTTGCCTTTAGTAAAACGACTCAAAAGGAGGCCATTATAAATAATCAAAATGGGTAACCATATAAACCACGAAAAATTAGGTACCCAGATAATAAGAGATAGTAAGAACAGTTTGAACTTATCAAAATTCAACATCATTGAAAGCCACTTAAACTACAAAATATATTTAGCCATGTATTTATATATATATAACCTTTATTAATTATCTTAATAAAGGTTATTGAAAAACAGACTACTCGTTAATTTTCACATCAATATAATTAAAAGGTCATGATAAAGACCAATTATTGCATGGAGAACATATAAAAAACGCTAATTACAACTCATATTTATTGAATTTAAATAAATCCCCAATAATTTGTCATAATATGTTTTATATGAATACTTATCACATATTTTTTTACAGTAAGCGGTATAATATTCTTCATTAGCTCTTATTTTTTCATTAATGTCTTCAATTCTAAATGACAACTCTTCTGGCGTCGCTGAATTAGATATTAATAGATCGTTATCAACAATTACTTCAGATAAACCTGAAACATTTGAACATAAAGTAACCTTATTAAAGCTAGCTGCCTCAACAGCAACCATTCCAAAACCTTCCCAATTTGATAATAATATACAAAAGTCTACGGACTTATAGAAATCTTCTACATTATCAACATTCCCATGAAATATAACCTTATCATGAATCATTAGTTCGCTAGAAAGGTTAATTATATCATTTTTAATCGGCCCATCCCCCAAAAAATGAAGGATGTAGTTATCAGGCAATTTTGAAAGTGCCAAAACCAACTCTTTTTGCCTTTTTTGTTCTGTGAAAGAAGCGACCATCATCAAATTCACTTTAGAATCGGTATGAGGCGCTACATTATCACTGAAGTCATGTTCAAAACGGGTGAAATTATTCAAGACAACTGCATTATTTAGCTCACCGCACCACTTTTCCAAGCTATCTTTAACAGCATCAGATATGCAAATGACTTTATTGGCGCGCCTATAAATATATTTCTCGATAGGCCTTAAGAAACTGATAGACCTACGACGATTATAAGTATTGTGCTCATGAATAATAACTTTCCTTCTATTAATCAATATCGAAAAGTAAAAACTCGGAAATAAATGAAAATGTAATAAACTATATTTACTCTGGAGTGTAAGTAATCGAAAAGCGAAAGTAATATACTGCCTGAACTTCCCTATACTGCTGGATTTTTTTATATCATCAAAAACCTCTAAAACAAACATATCTGATTCAGGCTCAACAAGTTTAGATACAATTTTCTCAGCGCCCCCAACAATCGATATAGAATTGATACAATGCAATATTTTCATTTATTTAATATCACCTATTGAGAAAAATTCGTCCTTTGTCATTTTAATTTTAAAAGATGAACGATATATAGCTTTTAACACCATTGAAAAAGATTTAATAATAGGCAACTTATGAGACAAAACATATCGTAGAATCAGAAATGGCATAGACGGTATATATAAAAACAACCAAAAAACAAAAGACTTAGGAAAACACTTACGCATAAATAGAACTTTGGTCCTGTGACCCATATAAAGAAACGGCAAACCATACTTTTTATGAGTTCCGCTTATTTCATGTTCATAAATCACCTTAGAAGGCGTAATTATATTAACGCCGTACCTTTTCATTCGAACACTCAACTCCCACTCTTCTCCACCTAAAAAGAAGTCTTCATCTAGAAGGCCATATTTAGATAAAAACTTAATTGGTACAATTAAGGAAGCACATGTTCCGAAATCACTAGAAATAGTATAGTTTTTTTCTGAAGGGTCCACATCACACCGCCCTCTGAAATAATGTAACTTCCCGCCATATGACCAATTGTCCCCGTTATCCATCCTTTGACCTCTCGGAGAGATCATTACATCGGGGAGAAAGCTGATAAGTCCGACTAGGTACTCTAAAGCTCCATCTTTTAAAATTGTATCGGGGTTTAAAATGTAAACATGGGTAGTCTCATCTGAAACATTCTTAATACCTATATTTGTTCCAAAAGAGAAGCCTCCGTTCATTTCAGACCCAATAACTTTACAATAGTTATCTGATAAAATAGTTTCACAAACCTTCAGCTTTTGAAGTTCAGACACACTTTCACTATTATCTACAATTATAACTTCACCGTTAAACTTCTGACCGACAATCGACGATAGTAAATCAATAATTTTATCGCTCGCGTGATAATTTAAAACAACAATACTTAAAAACATAAAAACATCCTATTAAAAATCAAACTCTCTTATAACACTTTTTTTCAAACCATGACAAAATGCCCTGAGGATTGTACAAAAAGTCATATTCAAACTAAGAGATGAATTTTTTTTGTAAAAAAGCAGGCCCTTTGAAAACAAATGTATTGAATATGTTAATAAAGACAAAAAATGCTCAAAACCATTCAGTTTTTTTATAAATAGCATTTTTGCTCTAACTGCCCAATATATATGGGCTTCCGAAAACCTAGAATGTGAACCATTTTCTTTATGTATGAGCGTACTATCTCTTAATATATAACGATTAACACCTTCCATTTCCAACTTTTTATTTATAAACCATTCCTCGCCTCGGAAGAAAAAATCAGATAGACCTTTATATATATTCTCATTATCTCGAAGTAACTGAACAGGAAGGATAATACAACAACCACTTAAATGCTTAGTTTCGAAAATCGCATGAACATATGAGCCTCTAGAATTTGCTTCATGCTTAACTATCCATGGTAGGAACCCAAAATTCCCACCAGTTGACCAGGGAGAATGGTTTTCTAACGTTATAAATGGTCCGTAGGCTGATGAAGGATCGTTTTCAACAGCAGAAGAAACAATATCAAAGAAATTATCTGAAAATATAGTGTCATTGTTAACTAATACCAACACATCAAAGTCATTTTCTTTGGCTGTATTTATAGATATTTTCCAAGATGGTGCTAAGCCTATATTCCGCTTTGGTTTGATAATATGAGCATCAATATATTCATAAGTAGCAACATTACCAATGGTTGCAGAATTATCAAACACTTGCACTGTATATTTATGTTTTTTGTTTTCCATAGCAAAGTTATTGATACTTGCTAAAAATTCTTTAGTGTACTCTTCCGAATTATAATTTGCAGTAGATATTAGGAATTTCATTTTTTTCCATTTTAAAAAAATAAGTAAATTTCAATCACAACGATAAAGTAAAAATATTCTATAAAGTCATGAACGCTCAAAAAAAAACATTATTGCCATGAAGTTCCCCATGACTATTGGTGTGTCTTTATTGTTTGAAAGTTCTTCGAGTAACACCTATTTATTACAGCCTCTTCATGTACAATTAACAAGCAGACAGGAATATACTTAATATTTAGCACTAAGGCTGAAGATAGGCGGTGTGCTCCATCTGAGATCCAAATAAATTCACCATTTCGATCAATACCTATTCCTATACCGCCAGACTCTCTAAATGATAATTGACTTATTCTAGACCTTTCAAAAACCTGACCGTTTTTCTCAATACTCAAGAATAGTGAGTCTAACCTTTTAACTCTTTCCTTAACATCTATTTCGCTACAACAGTTATCCTGAACACCTAGTTCTGAAATACGATTATAAAACCAATTGAGTTCCCCCACTTTTTCCCATGACACACCTGATGTATAATGTTCAACTGCCCGAGAAATTATGGAACAATCGGCTATAGGAGTTACATCCTTATCCCAATCGCCATTAGATATAAATTTTTCACGTAATTTCAAAAAATCTTTTTGATCAATATCATGGCCACTTTCTAGAACTTTAGTTGCACTAGGAATAAAGTATTTGGTGGAAAGCTTAATATCTTGCGGTTTAATCCATACAAGTTGATAACTAAGAGGTGCATTAATCCCGTAAGTAAGTTTATTTATCGCATCTACTAAAATGACTTTAATAAATTTATAAAATTTTGAAACTAAGAACATAACTTTTAACATCTCTGATAATAAAGCGAAAATAACAATAATATGATTTTACCATTTTTTTCAAATGGGAGGCTGATGTTGGCAAGTTTCGGTATATTAGAGGCCTGTGTATTCCTATTTTCTTGGCTATTGTTAAGTTATAATATACTTTTAAATTCCTTGCTCTAAATGAACTATATCCATTAATCATCATATAGTTTCTTAAAAGCTCATTTAAATTAAAGTCAGTCGTATAAAGGTTTTTTTTAACTTTTAACTTTTCAAAAAGCTCTAGTAAATAATTCAAATCCGACTTGCTATTGCTTTGCTTATGGATTAATAAATGATATAGATATGCATAAAAATGATCTTCTAAATTTGGTGTATAACATAATTCACCTTTTTCTCTGCGCTTAAGTAAATTTATTTGCCATAGAGGATCTAAATCGTAATCATTGACTGTGTTTATATCGAACAGAACATCTTCGCCTGATATCTTAACTGAATACCTATTATCATAGCTATTTCGATAAACTTTACAACCAGATACTAGACTAATGAATTTTTCTTTGTCGCTTACCAGAACGTCGATATCTTCTTTTCCATTAAGAATGGTCGAGTCTTCAGACTCTATTAGATCACTTTTTCTTAATATTACATATGCTACTTTATCATTTATATATTCAAACAGGTTATGTAACGATGAAAAGTCAATTTTCTTGCTGTAATTATTAGCCAATAGAGAATCAATAATTAGATTGTGTTTATTATACTCAAGTTCATTATTTGTAACGTGAATTTGGCTAAATGAACCTTTTAAATTCCTCAGATGTTGTTTCAAATCAAAAAAATTTGAATTTAGATACTGCAAGCCAGACATCGTTTCTTCTATATTCATGGAAGGATTACTATCTTCGATAATAAACACAGTTGCTATTCCTAGCCCTATCGCATTCTGTTTGCTATCTAGATATACTTTTTTTACATCATATAAAGAACTTAAAAGTTCACCTACATTTTGACTAGTTATATTAAGTTTATGTTTTGATTTTATGGTAAATGATTTTTTTATATAAAGTTCAGCATCAGGTAGTATTTCCTGAGCTCGGGGCCAAATAATTAATATTGCTTTCATTTTGTAATCGTCTTCTTTATTTTATTCTATTGTTAAACCACATGAACAATTGTTTAAGTTTTATTTGAAATAGATTTTTGTTAAATAATAACTGAAGTATCTAATTAAAAAAGTTGTTATAACTACAACTACTGGTAAGGATGACAGTCCGAAATATGAAACAGAAATAATACTTAATAAAACATGAGAAGCAGCTATACACCACAATAATTTTGCAAATTGCTTTTCATGATTTAGCATTGTTAACATCATTGGGTAAGGCCCAAACATAAACTCTATCATTCTTGCCGCTATCAATACCAATGCTAACGGATAAGCACCTATATATTCTCCCCCAAAAAACAATTCAATTAAAAACTCACCATATACATAATATAAAGCCAAAATAACAAGAGAAACAGTAAATAGTAGCCAGTATGGTTTTATCAGTCTTTTTACTTCATATTTAATCTCATTTGTACTGGGTTTGTACACCTTAATAATTTCATTTCTTACGATCAAATCGACTATCTCTCTTAATGATGCAAACCCTAGTGAGATTAAAGCAGCTATTCTATAAACTCCAACATCTGATGAACTCAAAATAAAACCTATTATTATTATATCAATATTTACGAGTATCATTTGTGCAGATGATATAAATAGGAATGATGATGAAGTCAACATTATCTCTTTGTTTGACATCTGACATACTTCGCCTGTTGAATACTTTATGTCTTTAATTTTATAAAAGCGTATTAAGATAATAGAAATAAACAATAGACATAAAGAATTCAAAATGTAAACTTCATCCCCATTAATAGTAATAGAGAAAAAGATCAATACTCCAACAACCGAGATCAATAACATTGGTCTTAACATCACATCAAATATTTGACCTGATATAAATCTATCTAAACCATAAAGTAAGTTTGACTTCAACCTTATTATTGAACCAAAATAAATTGATATTGATAGTGAAAAAATAATTGCAAGGCTAGTCATTTCTGAAAAAAAGACAAGAAAAATACAGGTAACTACAGCTGTATATATGAGTAACCACCTGTTAGATAAAATCCAAATTTTTTTAATGTTGTATTTTTCTTTATATCTCCTGACCTCCCGTACAATCAATTGAGGAAAACCAAACAAGGCCGGTATAGTACACAGTACTGTAATAGCAATCAAAAATGTAAACCTCCCATATTGTTCCGGTAACAAATAGCGTGCTAACATAATGCTTAATAAATATGATGCCAGTACCGTAGCTACTTTTACAATTAGGTTTCTACTTATTTTTTTGAGCATTTGCTATTCTTTATACACGGCAGATTAATTAGCTTTAGGCCATGCTCATCTTTTAATGACAAACTAACTTCCTCTTTATCATCGAATGGCCATTTAATTCCAATAGCTTTATCATCATACGCTAGTGACACCTCAGAGCTTGGATCGTAATAAGCAGTACATTTGTAAACGAATTCCGCACTTTCACTCGTCACATAAAAGCCATGAGCAAAGCCCTCAGGAACCCATAGCTGACGTTTATTTTCAGCTGAAAGGTATTCGCCGACCCATTGTCCAAAAGTTGATGAACCTTTTCGGATATCTACTGCTACATCAAAAACCTCGCCAGAGATAACTCTTACAAGTTTACCTTGTGTATTTTCTGTTTGATAATGTAAGCCTCGTAAAATACCTTTTTTAGATTTTGAA
>Ga0105356_10005124_pt1 | contig 12510 bp, 11 predicted proteins | sample GOMGulsemesocosm_3_FD_83502 | JGI IMG/M metagenome (GOLD analysis project Ga0105356, IMG submission 83502) | Methane-oxidizing microbial communities from mesocosms in the Gulf of Mexico - GOM9D Gulf of Mexico | ecosystem: Environmental > Aquatic > Marine > Cold seeps | place: Gulf of Mexico...
GGCCTCAGCCGCGGTACTGCAAAGTCGGGCCTCGAAATTCTCTCTAGACCTCAATTAATGCGTCAGAACGGAAAAATGGTGCAGGTCGATGCCGCCAAGGTGATCTCGCGGGTGCAAGACGGCCGTGAGCAAACCCTAGTGCAGATTCCCTGGGCCGACATGATGACCAGCTTTGTCAGTACCGGAGTTCCCACTATCGAAGTGTACCAAGTGCAGGAGGGTGAGGTGCCTAGTTGGCTGCCGCGCATCGCCCAATACCCGGTGGGTCGACGCCTACTGTCCTGGCTAATCGACAAGAATTTCCCTCCGGGACCACCGCCCGGCGCCCAGCAGAGTCGCCAGACCCGCATTATCTCCACTGCCAGCAACGCTGCCGGCGATTCCGCTACCGCCACGCTTATTACCCCTGAGGCGTATTTGCTAACCTTTCACAGCACGCTCATTGTGGTTAAACGGGTGCTGGCGGGGGATTGGCAGCCGGGCTTCCAAACCGTGGCACAGGTCTACGGCCCGGATCTAGTGTTGGAAGTACCCGGTACCAGCCGCGTAGACGGTTGAGTCTGTTTTGGCCGAAAGGTATTTGACGCAGGCAAAAAGAGCTCATGTGTTGTCTAACGGCAACACATGAGCTCTAACATTATCCCTAAGCCACCAGCGTGTGCACGACAGCTGGCGCTAACTAGGCGTTTAAATCGGGAATAAGCATCGACTGCAGCACTAGAATATTTTCCTTAATACGCAATTTCTGCCGTTTCAGACGCTGCAGATAAAGTTGATCACTATGGGGATATTCGCTCTGCAGATGGTGGATCTCTTGATCCAGCGCGCGGTGCTGAGTCTTGAGAATCAGCAGTTGCGCGGAGAGTGAGCGGGGTTCGTTGTTGTCCATGCAGAGGAACTTAACTGCTTAGACTGCAGAACACAAGCGCTATTGGCAATAGTGACAGGCATTGAGTCCGCCGCGAACATCAGGCATTCAAAGTAGCTGCGCCAACCGGGCATCAACGAAGGTTTTGATGATTTTTTGTCCATTCATGTCCATCGAAGTAAACTCCAAACTGCACAATACACCCTCGGCGCAAGGTTCAGACTTGAGCACCCTAGCGTAAATACTGGTTGTTTCGGCACCCAGTAATTGCAGTGATACAGCCATTTTTATTTCCGAAAATGCCTCTAGTGCCACCGGGCTGTGCATCGACATACCGTTATAACTCAAGTCTACCATCGCCCCCTGAATCTGTTCCGGCAGCACCAACTTACCCTGCATACACTGAAAATAGCAGGGCATATCGATCGCCACCCGCGGGCTCTTGCGAATTTCTCTGCGCGGCACTGACAGTGCCCGCGGCTTAGAAATACCCACTAGTTCGTATAGACACACAGGCTCCTTTTTCCCTTTGACCTGTACATAGTTGGGTTCACCAACGCTCACAAAGTCCTTGCTCAGAGCGTAGGTATTCTCGCTGATAAGCACTTGTCCGCGCAGGCTCTGAGCCTCTATTCGCGAAGCCAGATTGACTTCATCGCCGATGACCGTGTATTCCCGGTGATGATCTGAGCCCAGCGCGCCGGCCATCACCTGGCCGGTGTTAATGCCGATGCCCATAAAAATTTCCGGCAGCCCCAGAGCTATATTTTGCTCGTTAAATGTCGACATGGCGCGCTGCATTTCTACCGCACAGAGCACTGCCTTTTGTTCGTCCTGGCCACTGGTAAGGGGCACCCCAAACAGCGCCATAATAGAGTCTCCCATCAGCTTGTCGATAGTACCGCCGTGGCGGACAATAATATCGGTCATACAGGCAAAATAGCGATTGAGCATATTCATCACCGTAATCGCCGAATAGGTCTCAGCCAGGGCGGTGAAACCTCGTATATCGGAGATTAAAATGGTGACTTGTCGGGTGATGGGCACCGTGTCTTGTCGGTCGTATTCGACCAGCAGAGCCTCAACTCTGGACCTGAGTCCGGCGCTATTATCTATACCACTGACTCCCGGCATAGTGCGTTCTATCTCGCTGCTGATTTTCTCCGCGAGCTGCTTAAATTCTGTGGTGTTGATCGCCATTGCCAAAACCCTATTGTGCTATTGATGTCAAAATCCAGCAAATCTATACGCTTATCCCTGCACCGACCGCGGCCGGTATTATCGCCCTCGCGGTAGCGAAAATAGCGTGATCAGTGCAGGCAGCATTTGGCAAATACGATACCGCTGCCACAGGGGCACAACGTGTCTCGGGCCACTGGCTCCAGTGCTAAAAACATCTGCTCGGTATTCATTTCCCACTTGATCTCGCCCCACTGCCCCGCCACCGCGCCGTAGACACCCAATACTTTGCAAAACAACTCATAGGCCTCGGGCAGGTGATCATCGGTCAATTCCATGCCATCCTCGAAAGATAGCTGCCGGGCGTCGTCTAGGTCGGCAAAGGTACTGGCGAGATTGAGCACAATGTCTACCTCCTTGCAGGTATCGGCATCACTGAGATCGTGCAGGGCAATATCCCACAATTCCTCTAGATACATATGGCCCATCAGCAAACCGTCGCACCACTGGGCCAGTTCCGACTGCCATTGTTCAGAATACTGTGGTCCAAAGGGCAGCTGGCGATTGAGTTCGACCGACTGGTCAATATAGCTCGCCAGCGCCACCACCAACTGATAAAACTCTCTAGCCTCCTCGCTGCTGTCAAACTGTGGCTCATCGTCCAGCCAAATCAACTCAAACCACTCCGAGGGTTTGATCAGCTCCGGCGCACAGGCCATCGCAAATAGAAAGCCGTACAACTGATAATAGCTCAACACCGCATCGTTTTCATGCAGCCGTACTAGGGCAGCGCGCAGATCGCGCTCGCTGTGTTCGCTGTAAATGATCTGTTTCACATTGTCCACGTTATCGCGCCGTCACCAGATGGGGGTTGGCCAATAAAAACCGTTCGACGGTATCGACCACAGTCTGGGTTTGGCGATCGATCTCTACATTGAGGCGCTGACCCACAACCTTGTCGCCATGGGTAGTTACGCGCAGGGTTTCCGGGATAAAACATACTCGGAAGGTGTTTGTAGTGTGTTCTACATCAGCCACGGTGAGACTGCAGCCGTTGAGACCAACAAAACCCTTGGGGAAAATATACTTCATGGTTTCCACTGGCACCTGGTAGCGAATAAAACAGTTATTTTCCGGCCGCTCGATATCGACGACCTCGGCGCAGCCATCCACATGACCAGAGATAATATGGCCACCTATTTCCACTCCCTGCTTGGCCGAGCGCTCTAGATTGACCCGGTCACCGCTATTGAGCTGCCCCAATGTAGTCACCGCTAGCGTTTGCTGCATCACGTCAAAGCTAACCGCAGCGCCGGCAATAGCTGTCACCGTGAGGCAAACACCATCGACTGCTACACTGGCGCCAATCTCCAAGCCCTGTAGTAGTTTCGTCGGCAATTCGAAAACCAGTGTATGCAGGCCCGGCTGCTGCTCGATGCTGGCGACAGCGAATTGACCCTGTACGATTCCTGTAAACATGCATATTCTCTGTGTGTGGTAAGCAATATCCTATTCTACCGCTATGACGCGCAGAAATATAATATCGCTAAGAAGTGGCGCAGCGCAGCAAGTATCCTGTCTGAAGATCAATCATCCGGTAATCGACAATATCTGGCCACAAATAGCGGGTGTTAGTGGAGCGATCACACTACACTAAAGACAGGCCTTAACAACGGAGACCTAAGTGAGCACAGACAGTCCAGTAAGCCCTTGTATCCGCAACTGCTGTCTCAACGATCAGGATCAGTGCCTGGGCTGCGGTCGCTTGCTGGCGGAAATTTTGGTCTGGGGTAATGCCAGTGTTGCGGATCGCTGGGACATTGTCGCTAATGCCACACGACGCCAAAAATTATTGACTGAGCAACGCAAGCAAGTTACCGGCCCTGAGTAACCGCTGACAATCCCGGCAGCGCCACTACCTGCGTTTTAACGGCGCGGGGGGATTACGTCCACACCGCTTTATAAAGGTGCTCAATCTCTTGCGCTGTCGGTACCCGCGGATTGTTATTGGGGGAACCGGAGGCTAGCGCCTGCTCCGCCATGGAGCCCAAGGAAGCAAAGTAGTGCTGTCGATCGATGCCAAATGCCCCTGGACTGGGAACACTGAGATCAGCGTTTAGCTGATAAAGACCCGCGACCAGCGCAGCACCGGCACTAGCATCACTTTCACCGGCACTGGCAAATCCCATCGCCCTAGCGCAGTCAGCGTAGCGCACCGGCGCACCGGGCAGGGAAAATTCCGTGACTGTTGGCATTAACATGGCATTGCTCATACCGTGAGGCACATGATAAAAAGCGCCAATCGGCCGGCTCATGCCGTGAATTAGTGTTACTGACGCGTTGGAAAAAGCCATGCCGCCCCAGGTCGCCGCCAACATCATCGCCTCTCGGACCTCCCGGTTTTGCGGCTCGTCACAGGCGCGACGGATATTGCTAGTAATAGCGGTCATCGCCGCCAGCGCGACGGAGTCAGTAAAGGGGTTGGCTTTCTTACTGACATAGGCCTCCATGGCATGGCACAGACTGTCGATACCGGTATCGGCGGTGAGCCGGTAGGGCATCGACAATGTCAGTTCATAATCGACCAGGGCCGCTGCCGGCATCAGGCCATAACCCATGCACAGCATTTTTTCCTGACTTTCACAGTCGGTGATGATGGTCGCCCGGGTGGCCTCGGAGCCAGTACCCGCGGTGGTAGGAATGGCGATAATCGGCACCCCCCGAGGAACCGGATTGGGAACCTTGTAGTCGCGCATCTGACCGCCGTGGCGGGCCAGCACCGCGATGGCCTTGGCCGAATCGATCGAACTGCCGCCGCCCAGCGCCACCACGCAATCGTAGTCGCCATTGTGCCAACTGGCCATACCTGCTGCAATCGAATCGGTAGTCGGGTCGGGCACACTGTCGGCGAACACTCCGCAGCAGATCCCCGCCGCGTCCAGAGCGCTGACCACCGTCTCGACATAGCCATTGTCACGCATAAAGGGGTCGGTCACCAATAGCGGTCGGGTCACCGACAACTCGGCCAATACCTGGGGCAGTTCAGCACTGGCTCCAGCGCCAATACGCATGATTTGAGGTAAATATATCGCCGCTGTCACGACTGTCCTCCCGCTGTCTTAAATAATATTGTAGCCGCTAGCACGGCCATTAGTAACAGCTCAGCGCCGCGTCGACGGCGACACCACTGTTAATATTAGCACCCTGGGCGGTCAACACATTGTCCAGCGCGGTCAAGCACAGTAGCACATTCTTCTGGCTGCAGGCCTGTCCCATCAATCCGATGCGCCAGGCCTTGCCCGCCAGTGCACCGAGACCGGCACCGATTTCTAGATCGTATTGGGACAATAACGCAGCCCGCACCGCCGCGTCATCCGCGCCACTGGGAATGCCGACCAGATTCAGTTGCGGCAGCCGGTCTTCCACCGCCACCAGCATACTTAAACCCATGGTCTCAAGCCCGGTCACCAGTGCCTCGTGATGCTGACGGTGACGCTGCCAGGCCGCGGGCAAGCCCTCTTCCCGTAGCATTAACAGCGACTCGTGCAAAGCGTACATGGCATTAACCGGTGCGGTATGGTGGTAGGCCCGCTTGCTGTCGCCGCCCCAATACGCCATCACCAGCTGCATATCCAGAAACCAGCTCTGCACCTTGTGCTGGCGGTTGTTAATACGTTCCAGCGCCCGGGGACCAAAACTAATGGGGGCAATGCCCGGCACACAAGACAGACACTTTTGTGTGCCGGAATAGATCGCATCCGCACCCCAGCCATCAACATCGACCTCGATACCACCCACCGAGGTAACTGCATCAACGATGCTCAAGGCACCTCTGGCTGTCGCCAAACGACACAGTGCCGCGGCGTCGCTCGCGACACCGGTAGAGGTCTCGGCGTGGACAAAGGCCAATACACTGGCCTCGGGATGCCGATCAAAGGCCGCTTCTGCCTTAGCCACGCTAATGGCGGTGCCCCAGCTGTCCTCTACTATCACTGCGGTGGCACCACAGCGTTCAACATTTTCCTTCATGCGGCCGCCAAATACGCCGTTCTGACAGACAATCACGGTATCACCGGGACTGACCAAATTAACAAAACAGGCTTCCATCCCCGCCGACCCCGGCGCTGAAACCGGCAGCGTTAGTTGATTCTTGGTATTAAAAGCGTATTGCAGCAACTCTTTGATTTCGTCCATTAAGCCAATAAAAGCCGGATCCAAATGGCCAATGGTGGGACGGCCCAGAGCCTCTAGCACACGGGGGCTAACGTCGGATGGCCCGGGGCCCATCAGGGTGCGCTGGGGTGGGTGGAAGCTAGTGGCCATGTCATTCTCCAATCGAATAGTGCACCGCGGTGCTTTGATAAAGTCGTTAAAAAGTGGATCGCGAACAGTAGCAGTTTTTTGCCGCTAGCAACAGTCGCCAGTGCAGCAGTTAAACGGACCCAGTGCCCATAGAGACTGTCGGCTTAAGCGTTAACTTACTCTATACTGAAGGTCTTTTTCGGGGGTAGTTCAATCATGCGTACAGCCAAGGCCAGTTACGATTTCACCGTTATCGGTGGCGGTATTGTCGGCGTGGCCACCGCCTGGCAGCTACTACAGTCGCAACCTGGAGCCTCGGTATTATTGTTGGAGAAGGAGTCGACCCTGGCCAGCCATCAGACCGGCCACAACAGCGGCGTTATTCACGCCGGTGTCTACTATTCACCAGGCAGCATGAAAGCCGACTTTTGCCGCCGTGGGGCCATCGCCACCATGGCCTTTTGTGACGACAATGCCGTCGACTACCAACAGTGCGGCAAGCTGCTAGTGGCCACCGATGAGATCGAACTACAGCGCATGCAGGCACTGCAGCTGCGCTGTGCCAGCAATGGTATCGAGTGTCACCATCTCGATCAGGACGCGCTGCGGCGACGCGAACCCAATATTCGCGGCCTGGCAGCCCTCGACATACCGCAAAGTGGCATCGTTGATTACCAAAGAGTCACCGCCGCCATGGCCAGGCACTTTGTCGACGGCGGCGGTAAACTGGCCCTCAACAGCGAGGTGACCGCGGCCAGGGAATACCCGGACCGCATCGAACTCGACTGTACTAATCAGAGCATTCAAAGCAAAATGGTAGTCGCTTGCGGCGGCTTGATGGCGGACCGCCTGTGCCGCATGCTGAACATCGCCACCGACTTCGCCATCATTCCCTTTCGTGGCGAATATTACCGGCTGAACACTGCACACAACCAGGTAGTGAAACAATTGATATACCCCATCCCCGATCCGGCTATACCCTTTCTAGGAGTTCATCTGACACCGATGATCGATGGTTCAATTACCGTAGGCCCCAATGCCGTGCTGGGCTGGAAGAGAGAGGGTTATGGCGCATTCAATGTCAACTTGGGTGATACGCTGGCAACTCTTTGCTACCGCGGTTTCTGGAAGATGGCGGCGCAGAACTGGCGTTCGGCGATGGTGGAAATGAAAGATAGCTGGTATAAGCCCGGCTATTTAAAGCGCGTGCAAAAATACTGTCCGCAGTTAACTCGCGGTGACTTGCAGGCCTACCCCGCCGGCATTCGCGCCCAGGCAGTTATGAAAGATGGCTCCCTGGCCCAGGACTTTTTATTCGCCCACTCACGGCGCAGCCTACAGGTGTGCAATGCGCCCTCACCGGCGGCGACCTCGGCACTGCCGATTGGCGCATACATCGTCGACCAGCTACTAACTAAAATGGCCGCTATTGATGACAGCCAAGACCGCAAGGAGGCCTCTATCGACCAGGTTACCGCATCGTCTTAATCAGCTGATTGTTTGCGATGACTCGACCTTGAGTTACCATTTGTCGATGATTGCCAAAAGACTCACTATCGGCGTTTTTATTCTATTGTCGTCGATATCGGCGAACGCCGAGATTAAAGTGGGTTCCTTTTTTATACCCAGCTATGTCAACAACGACAAAAGCGGTCTATTTGTAGAGTTCAACCAACATATTTTTCCCCGTTTAGGACTGGCCTACTCGCTAGATTAGCGCGATCATTCATCGGCTAAAAGTCGAGGGTATTATCGATATCGAGTCAGAGCGGCCACAACTCAGCTGGTAGCCCTCGCCCTGCTCGCGAAGGCAGCCGACGCCAGCAGTACCAGCCATTTGCCAATTGCCACCACTACTTATAAGCTGTGCACTGCTGGGCCGGGAAGCCCCGAACATTTCTCCACCTTACTGTTGCCGAGACCTCGATGAGTGCCACCTTAAAAGAGTCTTTAACGCGCTTGTATTACGGCCGCGATAGCCGTGCAGTTCGCTTTCGCTTTGCCATGCTAGCCTTCGATACACTGGTTATTCTATTTTTTATCGGCTCCTCCCTAATCGATGAGCTGGCCTCGCTGTACTGGCTTGATTATGTGTTCGCCGCGCTATTGGCTATTGATCTCGCTGCCAGAGTGTCTATAGCCAGCAGGCCGCTGACTTTTATGCTGCAAGTCACATCACTGGCCGATATAGTGGTTATCCTGTCGCTGGTGGCGGCAGCCTTTGTCGACAACCTGGGGTTTTTACGCGTGATGAGAATGCTGCGGCTGTTGCGCTCTTATCATATCGTCAGAACATTGCGCCAAAACTTCCCGTTTTTCCGTAAAAACGAGGATATTATTGGCTCCAGTTTGAATTTGAGTGTGTTTATCTTTGTGATTACTGCGGTGATCTACGTATTGGAAGTGGATAAGAATGAGCACATCAACAACTACCTAGACGCCCTGTACTTTACCGTCGCCACCCTGACTACCACCGGCTTCGGTGATATCACCTTGTCGGATACTTTGGGCCGGATGATTGCGGTTATTATTATGGTGTTTGGCGTAGCTTTATTTTTGCGTTTGGTACAGACCATTTTCCGTCCCAGCAAAGTTGCCCACAACTGCACCGTGTGTGGTCTCAATCGCCACGAAGGAGACGCGGTGCACTGCAAGCACTGCGGCAACCAACTCAATATTCCCACCGAGGGCGACTGGGTTTAACGGCGGTCGCCGTGGCGGCTGCAAGAGAACAGCAGCGCAGCACTAGTAAGCGGTCAGCGCGCTAGGTCTGGGCCAAATCGCCTTTGCTCTCCAGCCAGATTTTGCGATCGGCTGAGCGCTTCTTGGCCAATAACATATCGAACATCTGATTGGTGTCGTCGCCACTTTCGATAACCAGTCGCACTAGCCGACGGGTATCCCCGCTCATTACCGTTTCCCGCAGCTGCAGCGGGTTCATTTCACCGAGACCCTTGAAACGCTGAACACCGATCTTGCCCTTTTTGTTTTCCGCCTCGATACGATCGAGGATGCCCTGCTTTTCGGCGTCGTCTAACGCGTAGTAGACATCCTTGCCGATGTCGATGCGATACAGCGGCGGCATCGCCACATACACATGGCCCGCCGCCACTAGCGGGCGGAAGTGGCGCACAAACAGAGCACTAATCAAGGTGGCAATATGCAGACCGTCGGAGTCGGCGTCGGCGAGGATACAAACCTTGTGATAGCGCAAACCACTAAGATCGTCGGAATCTGGGTCCACCCCTATCGCCACGGCGATATTGTGCACTTCTTCCGAAGCCAAAATCTCCTGGGAGTCGACTTCCCAGGTATTGAGAATTTTGCCCCGCAGCGGCAGTATCGCTTGCGTCTCCCGATCTCGACCCTGTTTAGCTGACCCCCCCGCTGAGTCTCCCTCGACCAGAAACAATTCCCCCCGCGCGGGGTCATCGCTGGAACAGTCCGCCAGCTTGCCGGGCAGTGCCGGGCCCGTGGTGATCTTCTTACGGGCCACTTTCTTGGACTTTTTCATCCGTGCCTGGGCATTGTTAATGCACAACTCGGCGAGTTTTTCCGCGTCTTCGGTGTGGTGATTGAGCCACAGCGCGAAGGCATCTTTAGCCACCCCAGAGACGAAGGCAGCAGCCTCCCGAGAGCTCAGTCGCTCCTTAGTCTGGCCCGAAAACTGTGGGTCCTGCAGTTTCGAAGACAATACATAACAACACTTGTCCCAGATATCGTCCCCGGACAGTTTGACGCCCCGGGGCAACAAGCTGCGGAATTCACAGAACTCACGCATTGCGTCTAGCAGGCCGGTGCGCAGTCCATTGACGTGGGTGCCGCCCTGGGCGGTGGGAATAAGATTTACATAGGACTCAGTAGTAAGCTCACCGCCCTCTGGCAACCACTGCAGCGCCCAATCCACCGCCTCGGTACTGCCACTAAAAGTGCCTACAAAGGGGTCCTCGGGTATCACTTCCCAAGCCTTGGTACTGCCGGATAGGTAATCCTTAAGCCCGTCTTCGTAATACCACTGCTCTTTCTCTCCGCTGGATTCTTCGGTAAAGCTCACCCGCAATCCCGGGCACAATACAGCCTTGGCCCGCAGCACATGTTTGAGCTTAAGCAGAGAAAACTTGGCTGAGTCGAAATAACTGGCATCGGGCCAGAAGCGGATTTCAGTGCCGGTATTGCGCTTGCCACAGCTGTCGATAATCGTCAAATCGCTGGCCTTGTCACCGTGCTCAAAGGCCATCTGATGGACCTGACCGTCTCGGCGAATCGTCACCTGCAAGCGGGTCGACAGGGCGTTAACCACCGATACACCCACTCCGTGTAAACCACCGGAAAACTGGTAGTTGTCGTTGTTAAATTTACCTCCGGCGTGCAGCGTGCACATAATGACCTCGACCCCGGGCAGGCCCTGCTCCGGGTGTATATCGACTGGCATGCCGCGGCCGTCGTCGATACAGCTCAGAGAGCCGTCTTTATAAACTATCACCTCAATCTGGCTGGCGTGGCCGGCGAGCGCCTCGTCAACACTGTTGTCGATAATTTCCTGAGCCAGGTGGTTGGGCCGAGTAGTATCAGTATACATACCAGGGCGTTTGCGCACCGGGTCAAGACCGGTTAATACTTCGATAGATTGAGCGTTATAGTCCGTCATTGAGGGTTCTTTTAGTAGCAGGCTGGAACGAGTCGCAATTCTAGGAACTTTAGCGCGCCGCCACAATGATTATTTGGGCTAACGTCACTCCCGGGTACATTTATAACTCACGCCTACCAAGCAAAATGTCTCCGACATTAGACCCGTCATCTCGAGCGGTAGATTTACAACTACCTTCGGAGCATCGAACATAGTCACTTACGGATTACATGGCTTTATGAGGGTGGTGGTTATCAACCGAATAAAGGCATGCAATCTCGAGTGACGGGGATGGGTAATCTGTCCTGCAGCATAGTGATTCTACAACCGCTATCGAACAGCCTGAGCCCCTTTCGGTTGATAACCCACGCCCTCTCGCGGCTATTGACCGCCCGCTAGCTTCGCCGCAGCCTGAGCACAGTCGATTTCAGTGTATCAGTGGTAGTCACTCACGGGTTGTATGTCTTTATGAGGGCGTGGGTTATCAACCGAATAAAAGCATGCAATCTCGAGTGACGGGGATGGATATCGGGGCTCGCTAGTAATAATGCTCGCCGTCGAAATCAATAGCCGACTCGAAGGGGTAGTTAGGTACCCGGGACAGCCCGGTGTCGATGCCACCGTCGGCGGCCAGAGTAAGCCAGCGATAACCGGGGCCTGCCCGCTGCAGGCGAAAGGTGTCACTGGCGGGGGCAAATTGCACACAGCTGCTAGGCGTGGCCAACAGCCGCAACCCCCGGTGACAGCGATCTAGTGGTTGGTGGATATGCCCACAGAGTACGGCGCGGACTCGGTCACAACCTTGAACAATAGTGAAAAACTGCTCGTGGTTGGCGACCTTTTGCGGGTTCAGCCAGGCGCAGCCGATATCGACCAGGGGATGGTGCATCGCGATCAGTACATGGCGCTGGCCACAGCTGGCCAATGCCTCGCTTAAGAACTCCAATTCGGCACTCGCGAGCTGCCCCCCCGGCTCGCCGTCGACCGAAGAATCTAGCAGCAGCAAACGCCAATTGCCGATATCGAGCAGCCGCAGCAGCGGTTGCGGGGCGATCGCCTCAGCCATAGCACTGTTGATGTCGTGATTACCAGGCAGCCACAGGCGCTGAGGTGCTAACGCCTCGGTTTGTTTCGCGAAACGCCGGTAGGAGGCCAACGAGCCGCAGTTAGAAATATCGCCGGTGGCTAGCAATACATCACAATCGCCCTGCTCCCGGGCGATGAGCGCTGCTACCGCGGCGAGACTGGCGTCGGTGTCCATGCCCAACAGTGTGCCGCCACTGTGGTGTTCTAAGTGAGCATCGGTGATTTGTACCAGCGACAACGCCGATGAATGATTAGCTTTGATGGGCAATACCCTGTGAATTCATTTGCGCCACCAGGACGAATTAGCCGTAGACGCTAACGGCGGCGCTATGCAGCACTCGTCCGTGGCGCAGGCAGTGACTGAGCCACTCACCCAGCAAGTTATTGATCTGGGCCTTTTCATTGCTTTGGTACATATTGTTATTCGGGTAATCGTATTTAATATGCA
>Ga0105356_10005125_pt1 | contig 12508 bp, 8 predicted proteins | sample GOMGulsemesocosm_3_FD_83502 | JGI IMG/M metagenome (GOLD analysis project Ga0105356, IMG submission 83502) | Methane-oxidizing microbial communities from mesocosms in the Gulf of Mexico - GOM9D Gulf of Mexico | ecosystem: Environmental > Aquatic > Marine > Cold seeps | place: Gulf of Mexico...
AATGGCACCTTTACAAAATATACAGTAATAAATATTGTTGTAAGAAATTTAAAAATTACAGAAAAAACAATTGCAAAAATAACAGACTCTAATCCAAAATCTATAGCTGAGAAAATGGAAGCTATTAAAACGAGCAACGATATTAGTTGATGTATATTAAGTATCGTAAAGTGACCGGATGCTGCAAGAAATGAATCAATAAATGTAGAAAGGCAACGGAATGGCAAACTTATTGCGAGTATTGATAATAATGTAATTACAATCGGCCAATCACTTCCCATCAACACGAGTACAATTTCTTTTGAACCAAAATGGATTGCAAGTGCACCAAAACACAGTACAAAGAATAAAGCAGAAAATATTTCCATAAACAAACTATGTAACTCATCTTTACTATTCTTCATCTCAGACATTGCAGGAAATACAACCTTGTCGACAACTAATTGGTATATTTGAGATGGAAAATTAACCAATTGAATGGATCGGGTATAGTTACCTAGAGCTGAGATTCCAAAAGCACGGCCAATAATTACGATATCAATTTGTTTATATGATATCTCTAATAGATTATTAACCATAAAAGCACTAGTATATTGAACAATTTCAATAGATTCATTCTTTTTAATAACGAATTTTAAAAATCCACGACCATAATATAATATTATTATTGAAGAAAAAATTTGCGATATTATTAGACTGATAATAATCGATAAATAGCCCATATGCAAATATAACAAAGGAATTACAAGAATAATATTACATGACATACTCACCATCATTTGTATTTTTCCGATAAATACCGCATCACCATTTCTAAGATAGATTGCAGAACAAACATTACTAAAAGAAATGATTACAAACATTGCCGAAGATACTTTTAGTGGTATATTAACTTGTTCAACATCAACAAAATCAGATATAAATTCACTGCCAAAGAATAAAATACTACTGACAATCATACATAGGAAAGATGATAATGTAATTGCGCCACCAATGTGTGCTGAATTTAGTTTAGGACGCTGTATTAATGTACGTATTAATCCTAATTGAGAAGATAAATATGCAAAAGCCATAATCATAGTATAAGTGGCAATCACACCGAAATCTTCAGGTGTTAAAAACCTAGCGGTTATCATAAATATGACTAATCTAACAAATTTAGCGCCAAAGGTAAGAATTGCCATAATGCCAATTTTCGACATTAATGACTCGTTTATTAGCATGTTTACATCCATATATTATAACAATGCAGCATTTATGTTCAAGGATATACGTATGGCACAGTTTATACCTACTACCTTTCAAAAAATAATTCAATATGCATTGGTTTTATTTTTATATTCACTTCCCATTATCAGTATGACAAAATATCCGGGAACCAATATTAATGAGTGCTTTAAAAAAGATCCAAAGTCTGGTTCAAACATAGTAAATACTATGAATAAGGAAAATAGAAAATTAACTTCATCTTTAAAATAAAGTTTTTTACTTCCTATTTCAACCATAATAACAATTAGAAATGTAAACCAATAAGAAAGATACAAAAAGTATTTTAATTCGAAAAATCTGAATAGTTCAAATGGAAAAATTATTCTTATAAATGACATATAAAAGTTAAACAAGTCTGTCATTGAATTGGAATTAACCAACAAATTATTAATTAAAGTAACGCTATCCGCAGGAACTCTATTTTTATTAACCATTAGTCTAACATCAGTAAGATAAATTCCTTCCATTTGAAAATATACCATTGATATCAACAAAAAAAAGGAACTAACAGTGATTAAAACTTGCAGCCAATAGTATCTTAATACAAATCTGAAGTAATTAGATAGTTTTAAAGCTATAAGAAGTCCCAAAACCAAAACCCAATAAGATCGAAAAAACAAGGCATAAATCAAAATCATTATATAAGACAATTTTATTCGTCCAGTAAGAATGAAATAAAAAACTATAAAAGAGAACCATATAGCAATTACTTCTTTTGAACGTTGGCCGCAATATATTCCAACAAAAATACTTGTTGAAAAAATTATAAATGCAGTTACCATTCGAACTTTACAGCCATGTTTCTTACACATAACCATTAAAATTGAAATCGGAAACCATGCAATTATTGAAGATAAAATTCTAAGATATACTCCAGGTGGATTTATCATATCTGAAGATATAGTATTATAGAGTACGGCTGTATTGTAATATGCATCAAAAAATCGAATTTCTTGTGGATAAATACTTATATCAAATATATTATTTAGGATCATTCCAGAATCATAAAAATACTTTGCTGGTAAGAATTCATGACCGAATACAGAAATCAGTATAATATTTATATATGATAAAACAATTAGCATAAGCCAAGCTGACACACCACTTTTCATACAGATTCACCATAATATTGGAAAATCGATAAAATCAAAAGGAGACCGTTAGTTCTCTGCGCTTTGAATATTTTCAGCTTCATTATTGGTTTAAAAATATTTTTTATTTTTTCCATGATAATAACACCGGTATTAAATAAAAATTATTATTGGTGTTTTCGGTGAAAATTTAGAAAATTGTGTAAAATTCAATTATTCTATCAATCCCACTCAGTCGGCTTATCTTTTTTCCAGTCTTCCATAGCTTGCTCCAAATTGTACTTATACTGGTAACCATTGTTTATAAGAAACTCCGGTACAATATTATTGGAAAGCAATAGTTTTTTAATTCTAACAGGACTAATTGGTTGTTTAATACCAAGTAACTTTGAAATACATTCTATAAACACGGAAATCACAAATAATAAAATCGGAGGGACATTTAGAATATTTCGATTGACCTTCGCTATTTTGCATACTGTATCTACGTATTCGCAAATAGTATGACCTGGGTTCATTGACATATTGAATAATGCGTATCCTCTAGTTGTCTTATTATCTAACACCCAGTACATAGCTATACAAAGTTCCTTAACGTATATTCCGGCTTTACGCGTATTTCTGTTACCCATATAAAAAAAATAGCGGTTAAGTGTTGCGCTAATCAATCTAGATACATTACCACCTTCGCCAGCGCCGAACACAACGCCAGGACGAACAATCACTAGCTTGTGTTCTTTCACATTTTGTTTTTGCCAAGCAATGTGAATTTTTTCAGCTGCCAATTTTGATGCTCCATAAGCACTTACTGGTATTGGTATAGAGCTTTCAGTTAATTCATCTTCGGAAGGTCCATATGGTGCGATACTACTTGTAAAAATGATGTTTCTACATTTAATCCCATCTGACCAATCACACACATTCTCCGCACCTAAAAGATTTGTTTCAAAATATTCGTTAATAGCGTGACCTGGTTCGCGATGGATTGCCGCGAAATTTCCTATAAACTGTATTTCAGAACAGCTATTTAATTCAATAACTTTACGCACATCACAATATTGGTATTCTATAGAACCCTCATCGACATAAATTGCATATTGAGCTGTAGTTTTATTCAAATCAAGAGGAATGAGATCTGCTACTATAATTTTTCCAACCAATTTATTGTCTAATAGGTACTGTGAGAAGTGACTCCCAATAAAACCGGATCCGCCAAATATTACAGCTGTTTTAGTCATTAATTTACGACTCCATATTTATCAATGTGGTCATTTCATCAATATACCGATTAAAATTAAATCGACTCTTACAATGTATAGCTCCTTCAATGGACACTTTAGAAGCAAAATGTTCATTGCACGAAATTTCTTTAAGCAATTCAACTGCATTATCGCTATTACTAAAAACGAATCCGTTCTTTCTATGCCCAATAATATCTATATTCCCGGAGCAATTTGATAGTAATGCAGTGCATCCACTAAGCATAGCTTCGATTGGGGAGATTGGTAATCCTTCCCAAAGTGCCGTTGAAAGATATACCTTCGATTTGTTGAGTATATATCCAATTTCATGAGGACTTTTCCAGCCTAATATTTTCACGCCCGCTTTAGTAAGTGCATCTTTCAATACTTGGTCTTTACCATCTCCAACCCAAATAAATTCAAAATCCAATCCTCGAGATTTTGACAGTTCACAAATTTTGGCAAAGCGTAAAGGATCTTTCTGGTCCCGAATTTGTCCTACTGTAACTACTAAATTCTTCCTTAAACTCCAATCAATTTTGTATTTCCAACCTGTAATGTCAACTGCATTTTCTATCAAGTGGCACTTTCTAAAAGGAATCCGTTTCTTAATTTCGTAAAATTCACTTTTGGAACATGCGATATAATCGCAATTTTTAATTGCACCAACACATTCAAATAATATAAATATTGATTGGTAAATATATTTAGTGTCTTTGCGCATAAATGAGATACAATGCGGGATATAAAAACATTTAACAGAAATACCTAAAAGAGCTATTCGTCCAATAAAACCAGCATAGGATGAATGCATAAAAACAATACCATTTTTTTGACTATTTACAATTCTACGTATTCCCATAACGCTTCGTATTTTATTTTTCCAACTTAACATTTGTACATTAATTAGTTTAATATTTTCACTAAACATTGAAATCAAATTATTAGGAGTTTCTGATCTTTTCGAGTATATTACAGTTACATCATATCCTCTATCTGATTGACCATTAGCCAGTCCTTTTACCATACTCAACGTACCTGTAGCAGTTGATTCAACTATATGAATAATTTTCATTTACGTTTCCGCATAAATAATAAATTGAGAGATAAAAACTTTATTAGTAGTATCTGAGTAATTTTTTATAAAACAAAAAATCACATAATCTTCATATCTTTTATTTCTATTAGTTCATTATGAAATATAATTCCGATTTCATCCTGTAATATTTTGAGAATTGAGCCATAACAGTTCATACTTCTTGGTTATATCTTCAATGTTGTAATTTCTAATTATTTTTTCTTCACTGAGGTTACCTCTTCTTAAGTACTCCCCATTACTCATATTCGAAACATCTATCATCGCATTGACTAACGCTTTTGTATTACCTGGTTCTACAATCCAACCTATTCCTTTTAACATTGCCTGGCACTCCCCTATATCTGTTGCTATACAGAGTTTTTTAGCTAACATAGCTTCACCTAATGCATTTGGAAAACCTTCGACTCCAACTGATGGCAATATAAAACAGTCAATTTCTCTAAGTATTTGATTAACATCCTTTCTTTCCCCCATTAAAACAACATAATCAGTCAAACCAAATTCTTTTATAGTATTTATTAATAGTTCATTAGAACTATCACAGTCAGTCCCCACAAGTACCAACACCGCTGGTCTTTTTTCTAGATATATTTTAAATGATTCTAGTAATACCTTATGTCCTTTGTTTGGGTGAAAACGAGCTACAGTACAAAATTTTATTACAAGAATATTCTCTCTTATTGAAGGTCTATTATTACACTGAACGGATTCTATATTGAATCCATTTGGTATATATTTTTGTTTTCCTTTCTCAAACCCTATTAATTCATGTTCCTTAATGCTAGCAATTGAATTATTTATTATACTCTCAGGCTGTCGGGACAATATCGCCCCTATTTTTATAAATATCTTTGCATGGACTTTCTCATTATTCCAATTATTGATACTCTGACGGATATTCCAAAATAATTTAGACTTACTTGAAATAACGTGTAGAAAATATGCAATTATATTCCCGTGATACATCCAACCTTGATATACATCGAAGTTGTTTTTGATTGACATTTTCATTACCATAATTATTTTTTTTATGCATCTAAATGTAAAACCTAGTTCCAAGTCTATTATTTTAACCCCGGATTTTTCAATTCTATCAGCATAAAATCCTTTGTTTGTTAACGATAATACTGTTGTTTCAAATTTCTTCATATCTCTATTTTCAATTAATTTACACAGCATATGTTCTGCACCTCCTGCATTCAAAGAAATTATCACATGGAGAATCCTTATAGGCACGCATATAGCTGGTTTCATATATATTATATTCCTTTGATCTGTTAGATATGTTCTCGGTGATTGTCGATGTATATATCCTCATCAATTATTAATCTTCAATTCCCAAGAACAATATGTAACATTTAGGATATAAACAATTTCGTCAATTACAATACCAATTTTTCTCTGGGTAACTAACGTCCTTTAAATTTCAATGTATATTATTCATCCCTTCAACATTCATTCAACACAAATTTTTGTTTCAAATATCCCTATTTTATGTTTCTGATATTTTATTTCAAACTTATATTCTGACCATGTTGATATATTGTTAAATATGTTAGAAAAATATTTCATTGTTCTTGCTTATAATTCGTCACTAACAATATTCTATTGTTTTTTAACATCCCAATATGTACCCAGTAATAAATCATATTTCGCAGGTATAAATCTTCCCCAACCACTAGCATGTGCGAAAGTCAGCTCTCCAAAATACACTTCCCCATTAACGTTAAATAAATCTACCCGCACATAATCAAAATCAGCTGCCAGTTCACTAGCCAACTTTATCATACGAGGGAAATTACCCGGTTTATCAACTATAACTTTATCTAAACTCGGAAAATTGTTTGAAAATTTTAATAATTTCAAATCCTCATCGTAAAAACTTCTATTATGATTGGTGAACCTATCGTAATCAATTTGTACGATTATTTTTGATTTTCCCTGTCGATTAAAAACGTGAAATTTATAATCTACAGGTAAAGATCCATCTTCCATTAAAAGTAATTTTTCTACAATTATTTGAGGATAAATTTCTTCATACCACCATTCATAGTATTCTTTACTATAATCAGATTGTAGCCCTGACATTAATGACTTACATATTTTATTATAATCTGCATTTATTGAATTCACTATGTGAACATTTCCTGAATCATGTGTTGTTTTTGCAACAAACCCAACGCCATATGACTCAAGCTGCTCTGCTGTTATTGACCCTCCAATAAATATCACCGGTACTAAATATTTATTCCCAGCAATTTTTCTTACATATTCCCTTACTGCAACTTTATCTGCACACAAAGCATATAATTCATTTGCTATATAAAACTTCCTATGGTTTATTTTCTCATTGAATGTTTTCGGTTCCTTTATGTTCATCCAATATCGTAGAACATATAGTCCTTTAAGTTTTACATATAGCTTCCCAGGTAAGTACATTAATATTTTTTTTACTATATGTTTAACTGCATCTTTCATATCAGTACCTTAGTACTTTTTAATTATTATCCGTAGCTTTTCTTTGGCTTTTGGTTAACCATTAACACCTTATCTCTTTCCTACCTGATTACTATCTATAACTTTCTTTGCTTTAACATCTCAAACTATTATATTTTCAATTAATTTTTTATTATCTATTTTTGAAGATTGGTAACTTCACCTTCCGGCAATGTTTATCCTTCAGATGGTAAACTTAAAATTAATTATCAATATTTCAATTTTATGCCAGCGGACACCTCTACTACCCAGATAGGGATCCCTCTTTTTCATGAATTCTGCTAAATCTTAATTCTATTAATATAATACTAGACCCGCTATTCCATTTTCTCCAATTTATCTACCTAGTAAATCTACGCTGCCTAGTTTGTCTTGACCCTATATGAAGATCAGCGAAAGAAGAATATGGTCTATGTATTGCGTCATTTTATGTGAAAACATTTACATTTCCGGTCAATTTTAGCTACGTCTTGTTTTTTCAGATATTTGTTCATCACCTTGATCACTAAACAAACTAACGATTTAGCAATCCAATTTTGGCGTTAATAATTTCAAAACGAAGTTAAATACATCACTCAATCATTACTTTGCTTACCAGAAGAATGGAGATACGTTGAGCAGTAGCATTCCTTATGATTACACGCTCAAAAAATCGAAACCGATGATGAACTCTCCAGTTCAAAATTCTCTGATAAGCCCTCGACCTTCTCTACACCTAATTCCTATATGCACAACATAAGTGACTCACTCTACCCGCCACAAATTCATACGGGGAGAGATAGTTTAATGCCCTTCTTGGTCGCAAATTAAAAGTAAATTGTACCTGTGCTACCTGCTGTTTCGTTAGCGCACTTATCTTCACCCCTTTTGTGTAATATCGTCCTAGCAACCCATTAGTATTTTCCTTCAAGCCAAGCTGCCAGGAGTGATAAGGCTTAGCAAAGAAAATTTTACCCTTTAGGCCCTAGCGATCGCCTTATGTTCAGCAAATTCACCACCATTATCGAAGGTGATTGTATGGCACATTGACTTATAGGGCCTCAGTAACTTTCGTATTGCCAGACTAACTAGTTTCTTCGTCTTATTCTGAACTTTCAGGGTCAGAACAACCTTAAAACACGCTCTACAAGCGTGACAAAATAACCATCTTGATCGTAAACAGTTTCACCCTCCCAATGACCAATTTCACTGTTCTCGTTAGCAATGTCGGGCCGGTCATCAATATCCACGCGGCCAGGAATTAGGTGGGCACCAGTTTCAGCCCCTTTACGCTGACGATAGCGCTTACCTTTACGAGGTAGTCTGTGACGCCACTGTTTAAAGGCGATAAATCTGTATATGCTTTGTTGGCTAACGGACTGTGTAAACTCTTCAAGTTTCATTCGTCCCGCTATTTCCTCAGGGGTCATGTCGAAACCAAGCAGCCAATCAATCAGCAGGATGATGTCAGCTGTACGTTTATGCTTTTAGTGGCTGTTCGCTTCGTTAGATCGGCATTATGATGCGCAACTTTTGCACAATAAGTGCCTATTGGACTGCGACGCAACTCCTTTGATATCGTTTTATTAGAACGATGGAGTCTGCGGGCGATCTCTCGTGCTGAGAAACTTAGTTTGTTTAGCGCTTGAATCTGGTATCGTTCATCCAGAGTCAGCTGGTTGTAAAGTGTACCCATGTGGTCACTTGGTTAATTGTGTGAGAGCTTTCAGCCTACGGCCAGCTGGCTCTCAAGTCTATTACCAAGTGTGTCGGTTGTTGTGGGAATCTAGGGTTACTATATTCCAAATACACAAAATAAATGGATTTTTTCAATGAAAAGTTCAATAAAAACCTCAATAAAAAACTCAATAAATTCAGCAAAAAAAATAATTTATGATCAAAGACATAAATTACAAGCGTCTTCAGTTCTAAAAAATGTAACAAAAGATACGGGGATGGTATTATCCAAATTTCAGAAAGCAGCATGTGAAGAATATGCGGTAGATATATTGGGTAGCAAAGTTTATGCGCCTTGGCTGAATGTTTACACCTTGGTTTCTGGAAGTTTTAAAGAAGGTTGGATACCAGATAATTACTATGGTAATCATGTTGTACCTAAATGTAAGGGCAAATATGGTAGATTCTCAGGATTAAAGCCTTTACAGCAACTTATATTTAATGATGCATCTTTTCCTGACGTACTTTCATCTGTAAATGGTTTGTTTTTATTAGGTAGTGAAAATAAAATAATTTCTTCATCTGATGTGAAGAATACATTATTTAACCAGAGTAATTCTGTTGTTTTTAAACCCGATGATTCAAGGCAAGGTGCTGGTATCAAAATTATATATGAAGCGAATTTTAATGTTGAAAAATTGAAATTATTAGGGAATGGTCTATTCCAATCTTATATTAATCAACACGATTTTTTTTCAGAGTTCACAAATAAATCTGTAGCCACATTAAGAATAACAACAACATTTTATAATGATAAGGTTGAAATTCGATCCTCTTATTTAAGGCTTGGCATTAAGAATGATACTCATATTCAATCTAGCAGTGCGATAAAAGTAATCGTTGATCCTTTGACAGGACAGCTAAACGATATTGGGCATACTGCAACTTGGCGTAGAATTGAATCACACCCTGACAATAAAATTTTTTTTAGTGGTAAGCATATCCCGTCTTATCAAAAATGTGTCGATTTAGTCAAAAACCTTCATCGTAAAGTACCTTATGTTAGATCTATTGGTTGGGATGTGATTATTGACAATTTAGGTGAAGTGAAAGTTATGGAATGGAATGGTGCTCATAACGGTATTAAATATAGCGAATCTATACATGGTCCTTGCTTTATTGGGTTGGGATGGGAAAATCTTTGGAAAGAATGATTTATTATAAGTTTTGCACGGTAGTGTAGTGGTTCATTGGAACAGGCCTCCTAACGGCAGGTTTTGAGATCTTGGATAAAATCGTCCCTGGGAGATCTATTGAACATATAGACGATAATGCCCAGTTAACATGTAGGTCATAAAATCCATTTCACTACTCCCAAAAAGTCGTCTCTAGCGCTATTTCGGGAGTGTTCAAAATCCAGAACGAATCCGTCTAAATCCTTGACTCAATACAGACAGTAACTGCCTTTACTCATCGGGTTGCCTCTACTATAGTTTACGCACAACATCTTTTTTAAGGGTTACATTCCCTTATGATAACTTTCGCCGTTTTGTTCTTTTTCTAGCCCTACGAATTGCCATGACCGATAATATTGACACTGATTATGTAAACAAAATGCCTGACAGATATATTTTCTATTTCTTTTTAGCATTACTGGTTTGGCTCCCTCTTCCTTTAGGTAGCAATCGTATCTGGTCAGAAATGCTAATGGTTATATTAGTTGCACTGTTGTTTATCAGCTGGTGTTTTCTATTCATGTTTGGCGGGGTAAAATTAACCCACTGCTTTAAAAAAGCAGCTGTCGCCACCACTCTTTTAACCCTCTCCCAGCTATTTATAGGCTACCAGCTGTACAATAACTTCACTATTGATGCCAATTCCAGCTTCAGAGAATTGCTGCAAGGCATCAGCCTTACCTTGTTCTTTATGCTCTGCCTTTTACTGATCAACAGCACACAAAGAATCAAGATCACAATCTTAGTAATTATTGCCTCAGGCTTGTTCCAGGCTGTTTACGGCAGTTTGATGACTTTGTCCGGGGTTGAATATACTTTCTTTGTTAAAAAAGTAAGTTATATAGGCGTCGCTACTGGGACTTTTATTAACCGAAACCACTTGGCGGGCTATTTGGTAATCTGTCTATCACTAGGTCTGGGTATGATGATTGCCAGCTTAAAAGCGGATACTAAATCTTGGAGAGGTCTGATCAGGCAAATCTTTGAGGCGATACTCAGCCAGAAAGCCATTTTACGTATTTCATTGGTTATTATTGTTGCCGCCCTAGTAATGACTCACTCTCGTATGGGTAATAGCTCTTTCTTTGCTAGCATGGGTATTGTAGGCACTGTGGCCATACTTCTAAAAAAGCGCTCAGTTGGCTCAACCATTGTCTTGTTATTAAGCCTTTTAATCATCGATGTAGCAGTAGTCGGCACCTTCTTTGGGGTGGGTAAAGTAATAGATCGTCTAGAAAAAACCAGTGCCAAAAGCGAAAGTCGTGATGAAGTTAATTTGTATAGTATTAAACTTGTGAAAGATAACTTATTAACGGGGACAGGTGCAGGCACTTTTTACAACTCATTCCCGCAAGTTCGCGAAAAGGAGGTTGGCTTTTTATTTTACGACCACGCCCACAATGATTATATTGAGTTTTTGACTGAGCGCGGTGTAATCGGCATCGTACCGCTAGTTCTGTTAGTCGTTATCACCTTCCTTACCGCGCTTGCTGCTTTGTGGAAAAGACAGCAGTCTTTAATGCGCGGCTGCGCTTTTGGCTGTTTAATGTCGATGCTGGCTATGGCGATACATGCAACTGTGGATTTCAATCTGCAGATACCGGCGAATGCGGCGACTTTTATGCTGGTGTTGGCGCTGGGGTGGATTGGGATGTTTCATCGACCAAAGCGTAAGCGGCGCGCAGAAGAAAGTCGAGATCCGAAAGATAATTCTTGCCAAATTCGTAAAACTTAATTTTCTGTTCTTTTATTTATGGCAGGTAAAATCAGCAGAAGCACTAAACTCTAAAAATGATTCAATGCATTTTATGAAGATGATCTTTGCTTGAGTTTCCTAACCCCTCTCTTTATCCTCACTCATGTTGTTTGTACTCCTTATACCAATCAACAAAGCTCTGCATCCCTGTATAAATATCCGTTTCAGGTTTAAAACCTATCGCATCAACCAATCTATCGATATCAGCGAAAGTGCGTTTTACATCGCCGGGTTGCATGGGCAGTTTAATTTTTTCTGCAATTTTTCCGCAAGACTTTTCGGTTGCGTCGATAAACTCGGAAAGTGCTATAGGCTGGTTATTTCCTATGTTGTAGATATTATAAGGGGCCGTTGAGCCAGATTCTTCAGAATTGTTACCTGTGGGGATTACATCCTGGATTCTGATGACGCCTTCAACAATATCATCGATGTAAGTGAAGTCACGCTGCATTTTTCCGTGATTAAATACCTTGATAGGGCGATCATTGATAATCGCGTCTGTAAACAGGTATGGCGCCATATCTGGCCTGCCCCAGGGGCCATAAACGGTAAAAAACCGCAAGCCTGTGGTAGGTATGTTATACAAATGCGCATAGCTATGTGCCATTAACTCGTTAGATTTTTTGGTGGCAGCGTAAAGTGATACCGGGTGATCAACTAAGTCT
>Ga0105356_10005127_pt1 | contig 12503 bp, 12 predicted proteins | sample GOMGulsemesocosm_3_FD_83502 | JGI IMG/M metagenome (GOLD analysis project Ga0105356, IMG submission 83502) | Methane-oxidizing microbial communities from mesocosms in the Gulf of Mexico - GOM9D Gulf of Mexico | ecosystem: Environmental > Aquatic > Marine > Cold seeps | place: Gulf of Mexico...
ATCTTGAAATAATGATCTGAATCAATACAAAACTAGTAATCTAAGAGGACTGAGAGTGAACTGTAAATAAACGTACAGCTTATTGATTTAAGTCGGTTTTTTCTGAGAACGATTTGCAACTAGATACTATAGATATTAAGCAGAGGGCCTATTTTAGAACTATAATAAGGCAAGTCATTAAATATGGGCATCCTGACATGTCACCGACTTTTATTATCAAAATACCTGCAACATATGCTTTTTTACTTCTCGCACTCATCACTGCTAGGGAACTACTAGCCATTGAAATACTAGCTGAAGAACTAAGCGAGTCTTCAGCTGAAACGATTACTATCCAAGCCTACTGTGAAGATTACAACCCCTACAATTTCGAAGAAAATGGTCGTATTACCGGCTTTTCTGTCGATCTCTTACGCGAGGTCGGCAAACAAGCAAAAATTAATATTTCTATCGAGCTAGTACCTTGGAAACGATACTTAAAGATCGTTGAAAAGACCCCTAATACGATGTTATTTACCGCCACACGAAACTCGAATCGTGAAGACAGGTTTAAGTGGATTGGACCAATTGATGGCCGCACACAGAAATTGTATAAATTAAAACAACCCAATCATGACTGGAAGATGAATATCGATATGAGTTCAAATGACGCAGCCTTAAATAGTATTCATACCAATCAATACTCCATAATTGCTGTCTCAGGGGATGCGAGTGAAAGAAATCTTACTGAGCAAGGGTATAAGATATTTTCCAGCCCTAAACCGGAACTCAATGTGAAACAGTTCATTAATGAAAGAGCACCTCTCATCGTGAATGTCGACATTTCAATTGCAGCAAAATTAAAAATGGAAGGGAGTTCATTTTCAGAGATTGAATCCGTTGCAATTTTCAATGATAAATATTCATACTATTACATGGTTAATATCGATACGGATACGGAGATAGTTTATCGTCTGCAAAAGGCTTTAGATATATTAAAATATAACGGCGTATATAAGAGAGTTAGAAATAAATGGTTACACTAAATTTTCCCGCCCCTGCACGATTACAGGGTCGCTAGGTGAGTATTTACATCGAGCCTGATTTTCTCATAACTGTGTAATACGATATAAGGCGCGGTATTAGTATTGTATTTTAATAGGATTTTTTTAACAAAGTTCCACTTCTTCATCACTCTTTTTAAAGCAGGATCTTGAGGATTCATTAAAGTTAACATGTTCGAAATTTCCAATACCTTATTATCTAAATCAGGAGATTCTGCAGAAATACCCAGCCCACCTACGGGATTCGTCAGTGCCATATATACAGCGAGTGTTTTTTCCATACGCAATAAAAGCAAGCGTAAATAATTATTAGATTTTGGATCTTCAAATTGTTTATTATACAAATCGTCTTTAACTTCTTCTTCAAGTGTCCGATTTAGCGTTCCAGACATAACCTCCCAATGAGCCTGAGTATTAACATTACGAATATTGGTCTCGTCGGCAAGCACAGTATGAACGAGCTCATTCAATTGATGCCACTGTTTTAACAACTGTGGCTTACCTTTTAATATCGCATCATAAACTGATGCTTTAGAGGTGATCTCTAGAAGCGGCTTGCTGTATTTCTTATCGCCATCAAAGAAGATATAAGCGCGATAATAACTGGACATTTGATTGGCCGAAATTTCAAAATCTATGAGGTCATCTGCGGCTGATATAGCGGTAAATAAAAACAATAAAACAGTGGGGAAAATTCTCATCAAATGCTCACTACTACGTCCTAATGAATATCAAACTTCTAGAAAGATAGTACGGCAATAAAATAAATTAACATATTCTTTACCAAATGCTTACATAGCTAAAATTTACCCACATCATTATAAAGAGAAATTTTGTAACTAGAATTATCCATTGCCTGACGCATCTCACGTAAACTTTCAATCATAGAACGCATAGTCGCGAGCTTAGACTCTAGCTTCATGTCTTCTAAATCCATACTGGCCAAGGCTTGATCGAAAACAGGAGCTTTAACCTGGCTTATTTCACTAAATAAGTTCTTCTCTTCAACTTGCGCTCCTGCCGTCACTCTAGGCTCAAAGTCCTCCATAGCATTCGCTACCCACTCACTCAGCTCGAGTGCAACCTTTGCCCTATCAAAGGTTTGTTTCTCTAGGCCATTATTGAATAGCGGCTCTTGTGATAACTGCACACTCACGTTTACCCCAACATTGAATTCTTCCTGAGTAGATAGGGTTACGCTCGTTTGAACATCTCTAAAAGCGATAATAGGGTCGTTAAATTGGAATAGACTCAAGGGGGACTCAATTTCGCCAATAACATCCAGCGCCCTTCCCCTGCTTTTTTGCCCATCAGAGTAATCGACCAAATGAACTTCCTGCATCAAGAGCACACGGCCATCTTCGGCTAGAGCCGCTCCGGATTGCTTTATTTTACCGACAAACAAACCTGACTCTGTATTCACATCATAATCAGAAGCGACTGAACCCAAAAATATTGCCCCAACCTCAGCCGTTATTAATGATTGTATCTCGCGCCCCTCAGGGCTGAAGCTCATCACGCTAAGCTGGCTATAAATTGCATCATTTTCATCAATCCAACCATTACCATCGTCATCATACTGGCCTAACTCCGCAAACCCGTGGCCGGACTCAGGTCCAAACATCTCACTACCATCATCAACCACCCCATTTTGGTTTTTATCGAAAACCAAAAAACCACTGCCTTTGGCGGTTTGCGCGATATTTTCGAGTCGGCCATCCGCGTTTAAATCAAACTCAAAGGTCAAATCAGTGAACCCTACAGTTCCTCCGGATATATTAATCATCAATGGATCGATTAAATCTCGATTGCCTACAAACCGATTTATTTGCTCAGTTTCAACACTTCGCTCAAAATCCAATGCCAATAAAAAATCGATGTTTCGCCCATCTTCTGTCGAAACCTGCCCCAAGGCCTCGAACGTCAAATTTTGCCGAGATTCTTGTGTAAGCAAGCTCACAACCTCTACTTTTACTTCTGCGCTATTAGTTAACTCAATACCATTAATCGCAATCAGATTAGCTGGGACTGGTTGTGAGACTTCACTCACGGTTATCTTCACTTCACTACCTTGCTCAACCACGTGCTTAGCAATTTCTAATGCGGCATACTCTTCAATTAATAAACCACTTTCACCCTTTGAAATACTTGATTGAGTTCTAATACTTTGCTGTTCAGATACCTTATTAGTAAGGGATAAGATGATGCTGGCGCGGTCATCATTCTGTGTGGAGGGCTGATCAGAGGTTAAACCTTGCACTGATAATCGCTGCAGTTTCATTGAGGTCAGCGAGTCCGATTGGCGACCGCTGAGCTGAGTTTGCGAAGAGGATATTTTCATGGCCTATCCAAGTATACGAAGTACGGTATCTAAGGTATCGGCTTGAATCAGCAATCGATTAAAACCAATATGTCATCAAAAACTGACCTTATAGACACAAACCCTATAACTGATAAGAGTACTCTCAAAAGTACTCTCAAGTTTCGAATTAGAGTGAATTGAATTGCAGTAACCATCATTTAAATCTATAAAGGTGACTCAATAATAATCATTACCCTCCAAGGCTTATCATGATTACCCTGCATCACCTAAATAATTCCCGCTCACAGCGTATCCTGTGGCTACTAGAAGAGCTTAATTTAGAATATAAGATTGAATTCCATCGCCGCGATAGCAAAACTTACATGGCACCAGCCAGTTTAAAATCCATTCATGCACTCGGTAAAAGTCCTGTTATCAGCGATGATGCAACAGACATAATACTGGCTGAGAGCGGCACTATTATCGAGTATTTAGTGCAGACCTATGGTAAAAATCTGATGCCAGAACAAGGCTCAGCCGCTTACTGGCAATACCTGTACTGGCTACATTTTAGTGAAGGCTCGTTGATGCCCCCTATGGTAATGAACCTAGTTCTGACAAAAATGAAAGGGAGCCCAATGCCATTTTTTATTAAGCCAATAGCCAAAATGATTGCTGATAAAATTATTGAGAATTTCTCTGGCCCAAACATCAAGCGCAGTTTAGATTTTATTGAAAAGCACTTAAGTGCTAATACTTGGTTTTGTGGTGAGCAATTAAGTGGTGCCGATATACAGATGAGCTTTCCATTAGAAGCCAGTGTCGCCGGAGGTGTTGTTAATACCAACCATCCCAATATATTGGCGTATGTGAAGCGTTTCCAAGCGCTTCCGGCTTATCAGGATGCTTTAGCGAAAGGCGGATCTTATGATTACGCTTAAGCCTGCATACACGACCAACTCAAGCCATAACCTGATTGGTCGTTAGAGTGCAGCTATTTTTTTTATAATTAAGGGGCTATTTTTTTCTTGATTGCCTTCGCGATAGGGGAAGGAATACTATCCATTGCCCCTAATAAATGCGGCAATACCTTAAGCTTCAAACCTTCATATTCACTAGGCACAATCGCATCAATTAAATGCGGCCCAGGTTCGCGAATAGCCTTAGCCAAGGCGTCATTAAATTCTTCTGCAGTGGTAGCAGTTTCCGCAGGCATTCCCATGCCTTTTGCCATCGCAACAAAATCAATTTCAGTTTTCGACAGATCTAATTGAGACTTCGCTTTTGGTCCTGCACCTTCTGCTCCCACACGTTCCAATTCAATATTAAGAATGGCATAGGAGCGATTATTCAAAATAATCACAGTCACATCGAGGTTTTCATTCATCATGGTCCATAATGACTGAATGGTATACATAGCACTTCCATCACCGACTAGGCTGATCACTGAACGATCTTGGCCTGCAATTGCTGCCCCAATTGCTACAGGCAAACCTTGGCCAATTGCACCACCGGTTAAGGTCAATACATCATGCCTAGGAGATCCTGCGGTAAAAATAGGAAGCTTTAACCCCGAAGTTTGTGCTTCATCCGAAACAATGGCATTTTCTGGCATCAGAGCGCCTACAGCCTGACATACCTTTGCTGCATTGAGCTTACCTGAGGGTAATTTAGGACGATCTGCTGCTTGCAGTTTCGGCGTCGTTTGCTCCGCCCCTACCGCGGCAACAAGTGCCTGCAAGCTGCCAACAGCATCTTGATTGGTCTCAACTAAATTATGTACGGTGCAACCTTCCGGCACGAGATAACTTTTTTTACCGGGATAAGCGAAAAACGATACCGGTTCCACTGCATCAATAATGATTAAATTTTTATAACCCTTCAATTGCACAGAGGCCATTTCAGCAAGATACGCCAGTCGTTCAACGGGGGGTAAACCCGCTCCTCTTTCTAACCGCGTCGGAAAAACTTCGGTAAACAGTTTCGCCCCTGTTTTTTCTGCTATCTTCGACGCTGCTACTAACCCCTCTTCAAGCAAGACTCGGCGGCCTAACAAAATAGCGGTTCTCTTTCCTCGGGTGACGAGTTCATTAGCAATTTTATTGATAAGAGCTTCAGATGCGATATCCGTGACAGGCGTCATATCGGCCTCAACAGCCTGACCTCCTTCCCCCCAAGAGACATCAGCAGGAAGAATAAGGGTCGAAATTTGCTGAGGTGCTTTTTGTGCAGTTGTAATCGCTTCCGCCGTATCTGCACCGACTTGCTCAGTAGTTGGACACGTACGTATCCAGTTAGAAACATTACGCGCAACAGTAACAATATCTGACTCTAACGGTGCATCGTATTGCTTATGATAAAGAGCGTGGTCACCAATGATATTCACCATTGGGACTCGAGCTTTACGAGCATTATGCAGGTTCGCTAAACCATTACCTAAACCACATCCTAAATGCAGTAACGTCGCAGCAGGTTTGTTCGCTATACGGGCATAGCCGTCAGCAGCGCCTGTGGCTACCCCTTCAAACAAACACAATACCGCGCGCATATCAGAACTATCCAGCGCTGCAACAAAGTGCATTTCAGAAGTGCCTGGATTGGTAAAACATGTGTCGACACCCGAATTAGAAAGGGTTTTTATTAAAGCTTTAGCACCGTTACTCATAATGTACCTTTATAATTATTCCATTGCGCACCCGCTAATATCACGCTAACACAATAGACAAATCAGTGTTAATGAAACTAATCGGATTTATATGGCTAACAAAGATAATGTTTTACAAGCAATCGCTCAATGACATAGAAGGACAACTATAGTGACATTTGCGGCCTCTCAGCCCTATCAATAGCCGCTTTCCGTTACATCATTAAGCCAACTTAGCTAACTGACTTGCACTTAACTTGGCTTGATTACTTGGGCTAAGTTGGCTTAACTGAGTGACTTCAAGCTTATTCAGCTGAGTAGCATTAAGCTTATTTAATTGAATACTGCTCAGCTTTTTCAATAAAAGAGCTGACAGTTTGTTTAATTGCACAGTAGTTAGTGAGCTGAGATTATTAGAGGATTGCTTACCTGCTGTTTCTCCTACCGAAGAATTTACCGAACTCACTGAAAAAGACTCAAACCCTGCGGAAGGAAGCTGCCGATCTAACTGAAAATTCATTAGCTCTTGCTCGGGTATACTTTCAAGCTTTTGTTCCAGACCCTCAAGTTCCGAGTTCAGTTTATTAAACTCTTTCTTTTCGGTGGTACTCATTTTCTCGATGCTATGGGCAAAAGCACCATCAATTTTAGCACTCAGTTTATCGAGGACTCTTTCATCTTTGACAGTCAATTGCTCCTTTTCTAAAATGGCATCAATTTCTTGAAAGCTCTCTTCAACTTCTGCGGCCTGTTCTGGAGTCATATTCGCCCGCAGCATATTTTCTACTTTCTCAGATTTTTCATCCAACTGCTGAAATAGCTTTCCTTGATCAGACAACTCAACGTTAGCAGAACCGTTTACGCTAAGCGGAGCGTCTTTGCTCGATTGATTATTTTCAGCTTTGACATTTGATATATTAGTGGCAGAAGTATTTGATAGTGCAACGATTACAGGTGATTGAGTATTAACATCCACTTTTAATTCCTCTCTTTTTTATAGCGTAAACTTGAGATATGAAATTATAGTAGGCAGTTACATCTGGTTATTCCGTGGTAGTCCTGTCAGCTGATCACTAATTTATGTCAGTGATTGTCAGTGTTCAGCAGAGGAATATCATCAAAAATATTTTTGACCCAGCGATACAAGCCAGCCCGTTCAGCCGATTCCTTTTGTTGTGAAGGTATTTCGTTTTTTGGAGAGACGAGCCAAAACCCTTTATCAATTTCAATCTGATCAGCAAAAGGCATCAGCAGTTGTTTATTATTGACCCAACTATTTAACGTTGGGAAAATCCCCAGCGCGACACCTAAGCCATCCGCAGCCGCCTTAATCGCAGATATGTAAGAATCACAAATAATATTATCAAATTCTTGTGATACTCCTTCTGCCCAAAATAACTCACCCCAATCTCGCATTTCTGGATCAGCATAAATAAGCCTGTGCTTATACAGCTCGGATATTTTAGAAAAGCTATCTTTAAATTCATAATTCGGACCATACACAGGGGCAACCCTCGCCTTAGATAAAAGCTGGCAATCAAGGTCTGGCCAATTACCATCACCAAAACGAACCGCGGCATCAATTGCATCGCTATCAAAATCGACATAAGACATTCGAGTTTCAATACGCAATTCGGTATCCGGACAATAGTCGGTGAATTTCAGATAGTTTGGCATCAACAGTTCTTGAGCCACAAAGAAAGGCGCACTAATGGTTAACGATTTTTTCTCAAACCGCCTTATATATTCAACATGACCTTGGCGATGACTTTTCATCGTTTTTTTCGCCACAGAAAAATAAAACAATCCTTCCGCCGTCAGACTGAGTGCGCGGGTATGCCGGTTGAATAATGGCTTACCCAACCAATTCTCAAAGGCCTTCACCTGTTGCGCAATCGCTGGGGCCGATACGCACAACTCTTGCGCTGCCAGTTTAAAACTTAGATGACGAGCTGCCGCCTCAAATACCGGTATAAACTGTATTGGTGGAACATTCCTAGCATTCATAAAACAAGCCCATAAGAAACAATTAGTTGTCTATCGGTAAGTATTAATGGTTTGTTTAACCATCAGTAATAGAATAACTTTTCCATATCAAATTTCAAAGTTATCTTTCAAGGATTATTCATGCCGATTACACCCTACTATGCCGCCTTACTCGCCCTGATATACGTAGCATTGAGCTTTCGAGTCATTCGTTTAAGGCAAGTATTAAGAGTTTCACTAGGAGATGGTAAAGATAAACAATTGAAGCGAGCTATCCGAGTTCACGGTAATTTTTCGGAATATGTTCCGTTCACCCTAATCATGATTTATTTTGTCGAAATACAAAGCCAAAATACTCCATTGGTTCATGGATTGTGCAACGCCTTTATTTTAGCCAGACTGGCTCATATTTATGGGGTTAGCCAAATAAAAGAAAAACTAATTTTCCGAGTATTTGGCTTGTTCATTACTGGTTGTGTTCTAAGTATTAGTTCTATTGCGATCTTACTTGTTTAAATAGCGGATAGCTTTCAAACTTATGCTTTATCTCTGCTGATAAAACTCCCTCTATATATAAGGTTGAGACAATTTTTTTATCTTCCATAGTCCAAGCCATGTGGCCATGATTATTCAAGGTCACCGAAATACTATTAGTGCCTTGTTTAAACAGAGTCTCTGGTAGGTGAACATTTTCGCCATAAATTCGCTGAATTTTTTCACCATTAATATAAAGATGAGCGTGGCCTTCTACATAGCCACTATCAGCATTGATAGATGCCGCCATGGACTCATCCATGCTCAACCCCTGACGCGGTGGCATCAGGTTATAATGACGAGTTTGCAGAGTTAAATTAAACCCTGACATAGCATCTTTAGTTAATACTAAGCTTAACGCCACTGGTTTAACAGACTCGGGCACTGCGATAGGCATATGAGAATGATCCATCTTTCCCCAAGCCGTCAGCGAAAACATCGTTAACAAAACAGACAAGCAGTTAATACAATGCGACATCAAAGTTTTCATTTTATTTCTCTTTTTCTTTAGGCATTAAGGTCTTGGTGGCATAGGAGGCATAGTGCCATCCATAGGTGGCATTCCACCCAGAGCAGCATCACATTCAGTGATTGAGTTAGTCGCAAGCTCGCCTTTAAAATTCGGCCCGATGGTATAAGGAAATGCGGGACTTAACTTTCCATTATCGCCTGCAGACAAAGTAATATGGTAGTGATAACCCTTACCGTCATTGGTATCGTGACCGTTATTCTCATCTAACTGAGCGCCAGTGACAGCCAATTCTGCATAATAATAATCTTCAAAAAAGTAACCATCATCAGCAGCCAAGGTATTACCCGATAAAGTCGTCACCTGTGCACCTATATCTGGGCCATTTGTAACCTGACTCACACCTTTAGAAATATCATAAGGATCAACTAAAACACAGCTGCGCTCACCCTCGGTACCACAACCACCCGCATTAATATCAGTGCCATAATCACGTACTTGCCATGCACTTACAGCTAAAGTATTCGCACTTTCATAAGGACCATACAATGGATAGCCATCGGCAGAGAAACCGTATATTGGAGAATGCTGACTGCCATCATCAGCCACAAGGTCTGCTAAACAGCTAGTATAAAAGTGATGATGGTAATCACCCTCTGCCGCATGTCCTCCACAAATATCAACATCGTATTGCTCAGCAACGGGAGCCAAGGTATACCAAAGATTATCCCCCTCACTCATACCATCACCCCAGTTATAAATACTGGTGCCATTGACCATCAGGCCAATTTTTCCTAGACCTGTTTCACACACCTCATCACTTTCAATAACCGTAGGTTCAGCAGGAAAATAAACCTGTTTAGCTTGCTGAGTTGGGCAACCAGGCCCCGGTGGCCAATAACCCGCACCACCTGTTGAATCACAATTCTGATTACTGCTGTTATAACCAATATCATCACCAAAGGTCACCACTTGCCCAACTACCGCTGTGGTAATGCTTGAGATAAAATCAGTATCAGCTTTTGGTCGCTCATTTAACGCATTGACCATGGCTTGCGTCATAGTCACGTCGTATTTAGGAATACCGCCAGTCTCAACGACGACATAATTAGCACCACCATCACTCTTTACTTCAGCCGATTGCACATCAACCAGTACACTGCCGCTGGTTGAGTAGATTTCCTTTGATGTCGCCTCATCATTGATGATCCAGCTAGAAAGGTCGATTGTGGCACCCCCATTAATACCACCAATCGTTACATCATCATCAATCGAGTCCTCCCCAATACAGGCGGTTAAGCCAAGCAAAGGAATTAAGAGCACTAATAGTTCTGATTTCTTCATACAAACCCCATTTTTTACTTATACTGTTTAAAGGTAATTGACCATCGCTAGCTTACTAATGGATGGGTGAAATTTAGGTGAATGTTGTATAGGCCAAAGTATGAAAAAGTTATTTCTGATCATTATTTGCTTATTGCACATCGTCCCTACATGGGCTGAGAAGCCTGTAGACTGCCCAACTTTTCACGTAATAGAAAACGCTCCCATGGGTTTTAATAACTCAACAAATGCAGCAACGGGGGTGCATTGGGATTACCTAACGGAAATACATAAGCTATCAAATGTTTGTCTTAATAAGATATTGCTGCCTTACCCCAGAATTTGGCAAAGCATCAAACAAGGTGAGCACGATGGTGGCATCATCTTTAAATCAGAATCACGTTCAATATTCATTGAATACGTTGCACCCATTCGCACGGTTAAAACCGTAGTGATAGCACTTAAAGGCATAAAAATAGAAAATTATGCTGATTTAAGAAACATAACAATTGGCAAAACCAGAGGTACACATTTAAGCAAGCAGTTCGATCAAGATACTGACCTTAATATCATTGAATTAAGTAATTACCAGCAAGCTGCAAAGATGATTAAACATGGACGCATTGATGCCATCGCAGGCAGCGCCCTTGTTCTCAGCTATCAGTTAAAAGCCAATAATGTTCTTATTTATGTGGATCTAGAGAACAAGCTAGTATTAGGTGAAAAAGAACAATGGCTACAATTTTCTAAAAAATCAAAACACCTGAATAAAATCCCACTACTAAAAAATGCAATAGAAAGGCTTAGAAGTAATGGGAAGTTTGACCTAATAATGGATAAATATTATGGCATCGAATGGAGGCTGATTAATCAATAACATTCACTTTTTACTTGCTAAGCCTTAAGGTTAATTAAAGAGTTAGAATCCTCCATACCAAACCTCTCCTGCACCGCAGTTAAAATAGAGTCTTTATCTTCATCACTCAGCTGCTCACCATAGTTTTCTAATATTTCCTCTAGAAAACTGACCATTTCGGTGGAATTGCTAACCTCCTTTTGCGGTGGTGGTGGCATTCCTCCCTCTCCCCCCGGCCCCTGAAGCCCTGCCATCTCTCCAACCGACTTAGCATCAAAGCCTTTATCCGCCATCACTTGCTCAAGCTTCTGCCCAGGCGTTATGCCCAGCTCCTCAAAGCTTTTAACAATACTCAAAGCATCTTCAGCGCTTAAACTGTCAGCAGAGTATTGCTCAAGAATATCTTCTATCTGGCTCTTCTGATCCGATGTCATCTCTTGCGGCTTAGCTGGCATAGATTGCTGGCTAGGCATTTGCACGTTTGATCCTATGGAATTTATCATTATTTTCTCCAAAAATAAGTTGCTCACATTGCAACAAGCACGCTAGCAAAGCTTAAGTGAAATTAAGGTGAACTTTAAGTGAAATACCCTTTTTGGAATTAGCTATACTGAACCCATTAATACAGGTTATTTGGAGGCGTGATTATTGTGGTAATACTGGTAGTAGAAGATAATCGGGCTCTTGCTAGCAACATAATTGAGTTTCTTGAGGCTCATGGTTTTGAATGCGATTATGCCGACAATGGTCATCTCGGTTTAAAGCTCGCCAAAAGCCAAGCCTTCAGCACTATCATTCTAGACATTATGCTACCAGGTATAGATGGCATGAGTATCTGCCAACAAATCAGGCAATCAGCCAGCAGCTCAAATCAAAATACACCGATTTTAATGTTAACCGCCAGAGATACCTTAGAAGACAAGCTACAAGGCTTTGATGTGGGCGCAGACGACTACCTAGTAAAACCTTTCGATCTGCCCGAATTAGTTGCTCGTGTGAAGGTACTGATAAAACGCACCGATATGAGAAGCCGCCAAAAAGAATTAACCGTCGCCGATTTATCCATGAACATAGAGCTACGTGAGGTTAAGCGTGCGGGACAGAATATCGAGTTGAATAAAGCATGCTGGAAAATATTAGAAGCCCTGCTACTCGCCTCTCCTAAAGTTGTCACTCGCCAAGAAATCGAACACATCATCTGGCCCGATCAACTCCCCGATTCAGACGTATTGAAATCTCATATTTACAAGTTACGACAGCTAGTCGACAAACCCTTTAATAGTCCCCTAATACAAACTGTGCGAGGCATAGGCCTTTCTATCAAAGGTGTTAAGCAAGATGAAAGC
>Ga0105356_10005129_pt1 | contig 12500 bp, 13 predicted proteins | sample GOMGulsemesocosm_3_FD_83502 | JGI IMG/M metagenome (GOLD analysis project Ga0105356, IMG submission 83502) | Methane-oxidizing microbial communities from mesocosms in the Gulf of Mexico - GOM9D Gulf of Mexico | ecosystem: Environmental > Aquatic > Marine > Cold seeps | place: Gulf of Mexico...
AAGATTGTCGTCATTAGCCATTAGCAATAATATTAGATAAGGAAGCAGCGCCTCATGGCCATAAATTTTTTAGATTTTGAACAGCCAATTGCAGAATTGCAGGCTCAAATCGATGAATTAAAACTTGTGACTAACAATACTGATGATGTTGATCTACGAGATGAAATTTCGCGTTTAGAAAAAAAGAACGCGGAACTAACAAAAAAAATATTCAGTGATCTGAAACCTTGGGATGTCGCTAAGATGGCTCGTCATCCACAACGTCCTTATACATTAGATTATATCGAACATGTTTTTACTGATTTCGATGAATTAGCCGGCGATCGTGCTTTTGCTGATGATAAAGCCATTGTTGGTGGCACTGCGCGTTTAGACGGTATGCCGGTCATGATCATTGGTCAACAAAAAGGCCGTGATACCAAAGAAAAATTGAGACGTAACTTTGGTATGCCACGCCCAGAAGGTTACCGTAAAGCGTTACGTTTAATGAAAATGGCTGAAAAATTCAAGATGCCTATCATTACCTTTATTGATACTCCGGGTGCTTACCCTGGTGTTGGGGCCGAAGAGCGTGGTCAAAGTGAAGCGATTGCACGTAATCTAAAAGAAATGGCTGAGCTGACAGTTCCGGTTATTTGTACTGTGATTGGTGAAGGTGGTTCGGGTGGTGCATTAGCGATTGGTGTTGGCGATCGCGTGAACATGCTGCAATACAGTACGTACTCGGTGATCTCGCCTGAAGGTTGTGCGTCAATCTTATGGAAATCTGCTGATAAAGCGCCTTTAGCTGCTGAAGCAATGGGTATCACTGCTGAGCGATTAAAGAGCTTAGATTTGATTAATACCGTTATCTCAGAACCTCTTGGTGGTGCACATAGAGATATGGCTTTAATGGCTGCTAACTTGAAAGAGCGTATTAAAGCGGATCTTGCTGAGCTTACACCTCTGAGTCATGAAACGTTATTAGATCAACGCTATGAGCGCTTAATGTCATTTGGCATGTAAGCTGCTATAACGGTACATCGTTATAACGCTAAATTGTTATAAAGATAATCTAATAATATTGATTAAACCGCTGATAGCTTATTAGCGGTTTTTTTATATCTATCACTTTTCGGTATATACTGTTCTGGTCTATTCTAACTGTGATGATAACTGTGGTTACTAACGTCGATCTCTTCTCAACATTTCAGCACTCGTTACAATCGTTAACGACAAAATCTATGCAGACAGTACCGATACAGACAGTACCGATGCAAATTGTACTTGCTTATAGCGGTGGTCTGGATTCGCATGTGTTATTGCATCTGCTTGCCCGTTATCAAGAATTATACCCACAGCATGAGTACCTCGCTGTGCATGTCCATCATGGCTTAAGTGACAACGCTGATACTTGGTTAGAGCATTGCCAGTTAACCGCTGCGGCGTTAGGGATTAACTTTATCGCCGAGAAGGTTGTACTTAATGTTGGCAGTCGAGAAAGTTTAGAATCCAAAGCACGCACTGCCCGTTATCAAGCGATAGCGAAACATCTCAATGATGGCTCATTGTTATTACTTGGCCAGCACCTAGATGATCAGCTTGAAACATTTTTGTTGCAGCTTAAACGCGGCGCAGGCGTTAAAGGCTTATCTGCGATGGCTGCAAGTATGCCTTTTTCATTACAAGTTAACTGTCAAATAGTCCGCCCTTTACTGACACATCCGCAACAAGCGCTTGTGGATTACGCCAGCCAAGCACAATTAACTTGGGTCGAAGACGAAAGTAATAACGACGCAAGTTATGATCGTAATTTTTTACGCCATCAAATTATCCCGAGTTTAAAACAGCGTTGGCCGGGTATCGCGCATGCTGTCCATCGCAGCGCTGAGCTTTGTGCCGAGCAACAAGCATTAGCGGATGAAATTGCGCAAATGGACTTCGTTAGTTGTGAACATAATTTGGTCGGGCTAAAGATTAGTGAATTACATACGTTATCAAAAATCCGCCGAAACAATGTCATTCGTTTTTGGCTTGCTGGTCAACAGTTGCCGATGCCAAGCCGCCACCATTTAGATAAATTATGGTTAGAGGTGGTGAATGCCGCTGATGATGCCAATCCACAATTGAGCTGGCAGGCGGGTGAATTTCGTCGTTATCAAGGTGTGCTTTATAATCAGCAGCAATATGCAGCGTTAAAAGACGTAGTGATAGCGCTTGAGCATACTAGATCTCAACGTATTGTGTTACCGGACAATATTGGCTTTTTGTATTTACAAGACATGATACTAGAGACTGTACAAGACAAGCGTAGCGTCGATATCTGCAATGTTATTGACGGTAATGCGAGAGGTAGCGGTGTGAAAGCACCTCTCGCACATGAGAAGGTGAGCATTCGTTTCCGCGGAGAGGGTAAGTGCCACCCTGTTGGGCGTAGTGGCTCTCGTAGTATTAAAAAGTTATATCAAGAATATCAAGTGGCCCCTTGGTTACGTGATCGTATCCCATTAATCTATTATGGTGATGAGCTTGTGTGCGCGGTTGGACTTTGGATATGCAAGGGTTATGAAGCGCAAGAAGGCTTATATTGGTATGTTACTCGTGAACGATAGTGTGTAATGACAGTATATTATGAGGGTATGGAATAAGCATATTTGAGTTAGTTACAAAAAAGCAGATGAATAAATATCATCTGCTTCCATCTTTATTTTATATTGAATGGGTTATTCAGCTTCAACTTCTTCTTTAATCTGCTGATGACCTTTTTCTAGGTGTACGAAGTCAATATCGTCATTACCGTTAACGGTATAAGCTTGACCAAAACCTTTCACATAACGACCCGTTTGTGGCTCGATGCGGAACAGACGGAAATCACTTAATCCACTTAGATTTGTAATTATTTCACCAAATCGAGCTTCTAATGCAGGGATTGCCTGTGCCCAAGATTCGCTTTCACGAGACATTACTTCAGCATTTGCTTTGTATGTTAGACGGTGACGAGCAAAAATTTGTTTAGAACTTTGTTCATCTTCTAATAGCATGAATGATAAATTCTTATTCACCAGTAGGTTTTGCGTATGTTCAGCAACCTCACTGATTAAAATGTAATAGCCGTCTTCTAGACGAACAAATGGCGCATAGCTGATATGTGGAAATCCATCTGCGCTTAGTGTTGATAAAATTAAAGTTTGACGCTCTTCTCTAAACTCTGCAATTTTTGGTTGTAAGCGATTTTCTAAACGTTCTTGTTTGTTCATCATAATGATCTTCGTGTCCGTTATTTATGTTTAGTTCGTAACGATAGCGATAATTTCGTCGCTTACTGTTTGTGTTGATAACGCATGAAAACGTACTATTTGTTCTGGGTTTACTTCGCCATCTTTATTACGACCGAGGTAAATTTTAAATACGCTGTCACCCTTATGGTCAAAGAACTGCACGCAATAACTTAATTTACCACGCACCTTACGTGTGAGTAAGGCAATCGCAGATACATTATCAAGCTTTAAATGACCTTGTAAGCCGTCACTATCATGCGATAAATTGTAATAACCGTAAGCATTTCTTCCTTTCGGGAAAGGCGCTTTAACTTCAAATACAAAACCAGATACTTCAATAATACAAGTTACTTTCCCCCAGTCAGCAATATCGGTTAATAAGCGCTGTGCTTGTTCTGCTGGCAGCATATTCACTTCTTGTGCTGGTAATGCTTGGATCACCTGTAATTCACTGCAATTAAGTTCAAGTGCAATTTCAATGCTTCTTAATCGAGGTTGGTCAGCCATTAACTGAATAATTTTATTGTGGGTAGTATTTTCTTGCATACGGTTTCGCCTTTTAAACGACCTATCATTAACCTAGTAGCTGCAGATTAATATAGTTGTAATGATAATGCAACCAATTCGCATTTGCATTGTGGTGCTTTGTTATTTACACTGTCGAGCAACTATGGGTTAAATTTAAAGACTGTCTTTAAGCATAATACTTATCTTTATTTAACTATAAAAACCATTAAATTAACACTGGGTTGGAATTGAGATGCATAAGGTTTGGATTAGCGTTTGTTGTTTATTTTTGTCATTCGGTAGTGTGGCTGGGGACCGTATCATTAGTGCGGGCGCGGGTGTTACTGAGTTATTAATCGCTTTGGACAAACAAGATGATTTGGTTGCTGTCGATTTGACCAGCCGTTATCCGGCTGTATCGAAATTACCCGTGGTTGGTTATCACCGTCAATTGTCTGCAGAAGGGTTATTATCATTAGCACCAGATACACTGATCGGCAGTAGTGAGATGGGTCCGCAATCTACACTTGATTTGTTAGTACAAAGTGGTGTTGAAGTGATGGTGTTACCAACAGAAACAACAACGGCAAACCTGCTTGATACGATCACCTTACTGGGTGATAAATTAGATAGAAAGTCACAAGCTAAACAATTGATCACCAAACTTGATCGCGATATTAATCAGTTAGAAGAAAATCAACGACAAATTAAAACAGCGAAAAAAATGTTGTTCCTATTATTAAACGACAAGGGTACTTATACGGCGGCAGGTAGTAATACCACTGCACACTCGGTAATGACATTAGCAGGTGCGGTAAACCCTGCAGCAGCACTTAATTCTTATCAAGCATTATCAGCAGAAGCATTCTTAGCGATGGCGCCAGAAAGTATTTTAGTCAGTGGCCGTCATTGGAAGAAATATCAAGATATCGACACCTTGATTGCGGCAATGCCATTATTAGCGGAAACACCAGCTGGGCGTAATAAAGCGATTTATGTTATTGATGGCAGCGCGCTAATCGGCGGTTTGGGACTAAATAGTATCGAGCAAGCAAAACAGCTTCAGATTAAGTTATACCCTCAGTTATCTGCAGATTTAGATTAAGTAAGGGCATATATGTTTGTTAATAGCCGTTGGCCGTTATTGTTACCAAGTTTTGTTTTATTTTGTCTTGCTTCTATGGTGGTGTTATCTGTTTCTGTGGGACCAATGGCAATCTCGTTTGTTGACAGTATCAAAGCATTATTAGTGGACTGGGTGAGTTGGAAATCGCCAGTAAGCACTCAAAACGCCATTGTGGTGAGTAATATTCGCTTGCCTCGCACGCTACTTTGTTTATCCATTGGCGGTATATTAGGATTAACAGGTGCGGTGATGCAAGGCGTGTTTCGTAATCCGTTAGCTGATCCCGGTATTATTGGTGTAAGCAGTGGTGCAGCATTGGGTGCGGGTTTAGGTATTGTTATTTTTGCTGATTTGATGGTTGATTTACCTGATTGGTTACAGCTAAGTACGGTATCTTTTTTTGCATTCACCTTTGCGTTAGCCGTTTGTTTGCTGGTCTACAAATTAGGGACGAGTAGCCAAGGCAGTTCCGTGGTAGTGATGTTACTTGCGGGTGTAGCAATCAGTGCGATCGCTGGCGCAGGTATGGGTATGCTCACGTATATTGCTGATGATCAAAGTCTGCGTGATTTGAGTTTGTGGCAAATGGGTTCAATGGCGGGCAGTAATTGGATCAGCATTACCATTAGTAGCATTACCTTGGTATTTTTGCTGGCGGTATTTATGTCATCAGCGAAAGCATTGAATATTCTATTACTGGGTGATGCAGAAGCGGTACATCTTGGTATCGATATTGTACGTATAAAACGTCGTTTAATATTTTGTTGTGCTGTTGGCTTAGGTGTCGCTGTATCAATCGCTGGTATGATTGGGTTTATTGGTTTGATTATTCCGCATTTAGTACGCTTGCTAGTAGGGCCAAACCATCAACGGTTATTGCCATTATCAGCAATGCTAGGGGCACTATTATTATTACTTGCCGATATATTAGCACGTACCGTTATGGCTCCAAGTGAAGTACCTGTGGGGATTATTACGGCGTTATTAGGCAGTCCTTTCTTTATTATTTTGTTACTCCAACAACGTTCTAAATTAGGGATATAGTTTGATGTCAAACGTGACAAAATCGGTGCTGCATTGTCAGCAGCTTAATTATAATATCGCCGGTAAATGTATTTTTAATGATCTCAATTTGACGTTAGATGAAGGGGAGTTTTTGGCTGTTCTCGGTCCTAATGGTGCAGGTAAAAGTTCATTGTTTAAAGCGATCACCGGAGAGTTAAAACCAACGTCAGGAACGATATTTTTAAACGGTGAAATGCGTAACAGCATTAACATGAGCGAGATAGCGAAGACGCTGGCGGTATTACCGCAAAGTGCCAGTTTAAGTTTTGCATTTCAGGTGATAGATGTAGTGCTAATGGGCGGGTTACAAGCTGACTGTGGCCAAGCTAAAGTACAAGCACTTGCTGATGCTATCCTTGTTGAACAAGAGATTGACCATTTAAGGATCAGATCATATCCCACCTTATCCGGTGGTGAAAAACAGCGCGTGCATTTTGCACGAGTGCTTTTGCAGCTAGCTGTGGGCAATAAGAACAAACCACAGTTATTATTATTGGATGAACCAACAGCCGCCTTGGATATAAATTACCAACATCAATTATTAAAGAGTGCCAAGCATTTAGCGCAGACGGGTGTAGCGGTTATTGCGGTATTGCATGATCTCAATTTGGCAGCAAAGTATGCGGATCGGATCATTTTATTGAAGGAAGGTAATATCTGTGCCAATGGCAGTGCCAAGCAGGTGGTGACCACAGAGAATATTCGTGAGGTGTATGGTTATGAAAGTACTGTGATTAACAATGCTGAGTTTTCGCACCCAATTGTGATGTAACTCAATTTGGTTATACGTTTTAGGATTACAATGATCTATTCAATAAGTGATAGGTAACAAGATGTTTTCATGAATCTAAATCGTAATGAGTACATGACTAATCGCGAAGACACGGTTGATGAGCTCAAAAGTACAGCGAGTAAGCTCGATACGCCTAAACTGTGCATAAGCGATGAAGAGCAAGCTGCTATTACTCGTGTAATTGCACGAGCGGGGCAATTGTTACAGGCCTATAATGCTGAAAGCCGGCTCATAGAACAAACAACTGAACGCCTTGGCATGGCGTTTGGTTTAGACAGTGTTGAAATCGCACTTACCTCCAAAGCCATCATTCTTACCTCTCGATTTAACGACCACTGTGTAACAACAACACGCACGATGAAAGCCCATGGTATTGATATGGGGATCGTCTGTGAAGTACAACGTATTTGTATTCTTGTAGAAAAGAAAATTTATGACGTTGAGCAGGTAAAGCAACGCTTAGACAACTTAGCGGTGCCGAAATACAATTCAGTCGTTGTCGCGTGTTTTGTGGCGTTATCTTGTGCTTGCTTTAGCCATTTATTTGGTGGTGATAGCATTGTATTTATGGCCACTTGGTTAACCAGCTTCATTGCGATGCGCATTCGCCAATGGTTAACTCAGTTACATCATAATTTACTCACCGTATTTTTTATTACCGCATTCACCGCTACTTTTATTGGCAGTTTCGCCAGTGCTTTTGATTGGGGTAATGAACCAGAGTTGATCATGATCACCAGTGTGCTACAGCTTGTACCAGGTTTCCCGCTAATTAATGCGGTATCAGATATGGTGAAAGGCCATGTCACTATTGGTATGGCAAGGTGGATGACGGCAACGCTGTTAACGCTAGCCTCAACACTTGGTATTGTCTTAGCTGTGCAGTTAGCGCAACTGGGAGGCTGGTTATGAGTGAGTTATTGTTCATGCTGGTGGATGATGCCGTGTTTGCTGGTATCGCGGCCTTTGGTTTTGCGTTGTTATTCAATGTACCCCGGCAAGCATTATTGGCTTGTGTGTTATTCGCTGCTAGTGCACATGCAGTGCGTTCGTTACTATTGCATGCCAACGTGCCGATTGAATGGGCTTCATTTATTGCCGCGACCTTGTTGGGATTAGCGACTGTACCTTGGTCTCGAAAAGTGGTCATTCCTCGACCTGTAGTGACGGTTGCGGCAGTGATTCCTATGATCCCAGGGGTTTATGCTTATAAAACCATGACTGGCTTGATGACGTTACACCATCAAGGTTATAGCTTGGCATTACAGCAGCAAGTGGTCGAAAATGGCTTACTGACTCTTTTTATTTTAACAGGCTTAAGCTTTGGTCTGGCGATCGCGCCTGTGCTGGTGTACCGTAACAAGCCTATTGTTTGATTAAGGAGTTGTTGTGATTGTTTCCATGATTGCCGCACTGGCAAATAACCGCGTGATTGGTTTAGATAATAAAATGCCGTGGCACTTACCTGCTGAGTTACAACTGTTTAAACGCGCAACGTTAGGTAAACCTATCGTGATGGGGCGTAATACCTTTGAATCAATTGGTCGTCCATTACCGGGTCGTTTAAATATAGTATTAAGTCGACAAACAGACTATAAGCCGGAAGGTGTTACTGTTGTTGCTACGCTAGACGAAGCCGTCGTGGCTGCGGGCGATGTGGAAGAGCTAATGATCATTGGTGGTGCGACTATTTATAATCAATGCTTAGCCGCTGCTGACCGTCTGTATTTGACACATATTGAATTAACAACAGAAGGGGATACTTGGTTCCCTGATTATGAGCAGTACAATTGGCAAGAAATTGAACACGAGTACTATGCGGCAGATGATAAAAATCCGCATGATTACCGCTTTAGTTTGCTTGAACGAGTGAAGTAGTTATTTGTGCTCAAGCATTTAAAGTAACTTGGGTATATCAGCTGAAGAGTAAGATGACTCTGAACTGAACTGAACTAGAAAAGAAAAGTAAAATGCCGCGCTAGTGATAGCGCGGCATTTTTTATCGTTAACTTTTACGATTAACTTAGTTAGTGCTGGTGGCTATTACGCCATTGTATCTAAGCTAGACTCGAACTCGTCGAATTGTGCGTGGATAGTTTCGTCTTCTTGTTTACCAATCAGTGAAATGATCACAATCGCTAGAGAAGCAAAGATGATGCCCGGTACGATTTCATACAGGTCAAAAATACCGCCACTTAATTGTTTCCATACAACCACTGTAACCGCACCAATAATAATACCCGCAAGCGCACCGTTACGTGTCATACCACGCCAGTATAGCGAGATGATTAATGCTGGACCAAATGCCGCACCAAAACCAGCCCACGCATAAGATACTAAACCAAGTACCGAACTGTCAGGGTTAAGTGCAAGTAATAATGCAATGATAGATAGACCAACCACGCCGAAACGACCAACAGTAACAAGTTCTTCGCTTGTCGCTTGCGGACGAATTAACTGTTTGTAGAAATCTTCAGCTAACGCAGACGATGATACAAGTAGTTGTGAATCCGCTGTACTCATGATTGCCGCTAAGATCGCAGCAAGTAGAATACCTGCAATAACAGGGTGGAATATGCTGTTCACTAATAGCATGAAGATAGTCTCAGCATCCGAGATCGTGATATTGTTACTATTCGTGTAAACAAGACCCACTAGACCGACTAACATTGCACCAAACATCGACAATGAAGTCCAAACAACCGCAATTCGACGTGCTTTAACAAGATCTTTATTACTACGTGTTGCTTTGAAACGAGCCAGAATATGTGGTTGTCCGAAGTAACCTAAACCCCAAGCTGCTAATGAAATAATCGCAATTGCGCTAAGGTCTTCACCTTTACTGTTCTGCCATATCGTTAGTAGTTCTGGATTAATATCCGTCATTGCCGATGCTAGATCGCTAAAGCTTCCATCCATCGCGCTAAGTGGCACGACTAATAGTGCTGCAGACATTAATAGACCCTGAACTAAATCAGTCCAAGATACTGCAAGGAAACCACCAAATAGCGTATAAGAAACCACACATACCGTACCGAGTACAACTGCGATTTGATAATCTAGACCAAATACTGTTTCAAATAATTTACCGCCAGCGACTAAACCTGAACTTGTATAGAACAAGAAGAACATTAGAATAAAGAATGCTGAACAAATCTGAATTGCCTTTGAGTTGTCTTTAAAACGACGAGACAGGAATTCAGGTAACGTAATTGATTTGGTCACAATACTGTAAGTACGTAGACGTTTGGCACAAATCAGCCAATTAAGCCAAGTACCAATTAATAAACCACCTGCTAACCAGATTGCTTCCATACCGGCTGCATATGCATAACCCGGTAAACCAAGCAGTAACCAACCACTCATGTCAGAAGCACCTGCAGATAGGGCGGCAGGCCAAGGACCTAAATTACGGCCACCTAAAAAGTAGTCCGTTGAGCTTTTGGTTTGTCGATAAGCATACACACCGATACCAAGCATAACAGCCAGGTAAACAAGGAATGTAGCTGTAATAATGAAATTGTTTTCAATCATGTATATAAGCCTTAGTTGTAAAGTTGTTATTTTTTATTTTTTATTTTTTATTCTTATAGCTAAACTCAACCAAACCACGTCAATATACTTGTTTGTGGTCATATTGATGTGGGTCGGCTAAAATTAGGATGCAGTATATACGAACAGTTATGTCATTACTTAACATTAGGGCAACACTGTGATAACCCGCTTATTATTTAATCTTATTCTAGTCAATTATGTCGCATGTGTGATGCAGGGAACTGAAAAAACTGCCTTATCTTCCCAGCGTAACATGGTTAGGCTGTTTCCCCAGACGCAACCAGTATCAAGTGTTGTCGCATTTTCATGGCTACAACTGCCTTCTAATGCAGCCCAATGACCAAAAATAACATGGGCACCATCGAGGTGAGTGCCAGCAACTTCATACCAAGGAATATGCTGTTGATTATTATTTGTGGTTGGCGAGTGTTTGTTGTGAAATTCCAGCTGCCCATCAGGCGCGCAAAAACGCATACGTGTAAATGCATTAATAATAAAGCGCAGTCGATCGAAATCTTGTAACTCTTCTCGCCAATAATCAGGTTGCGCACCGTACATGTTGGCGAGTAATGCTAGGTAGTCATCGCCACGTAATTGCACATTAACCTCTTCAGCATAGCGCTTTGCTTGTTGCTGAGTCCATTGCGGGCTGATACCGGCATGCACCATTATGATGTTGAAGACATCATGATATGCAAGTAGTGGCTGCTGACGTAACCATAATAGCAATTCATCTTTGTCTTCTGCAGTAAAGATCGCCTGCGTTTTATCCTTAGGGTTTAGCTTAGCTAACCCTGCGTCAATTGCGAGCAAATGTAAGTCATGATTACCCAACACTGTGATAGCAGCAGAACCAAGTTGTTTAACAAAACGCAGTGTTTCTAATGATTTTGGGCCTCGGGCAACAAGATCACCAGTTAGCCAAAGCTGATCACATTGTGGATCAAAATTAGCTTGCTGTAACAAATGCTGTAGATCGTCAAAACAACCTTGAATATCACCAACAAAATAAGTTGCCATGTATAAGTTACCTTTCTAGCTGAATATGATGAAGTATGTGCGCTAACGCATTTAATTGATCAGTGTAAAAGATTAGGTGTGACTAGACGAAATGGTTCGATAGTTATCACCACTAATTCACTGGCATTGAGTTGTAATTCGATCTTTCCTTGAACGATACTCAATGGAGAATGGGTAATTATATCATTGCTATAGCAAAAATCTTGTTGTGAAGAGATAAGATAATCATTATCTTGAAAAGGATTGTTTAATTCGGTTATAACGCCATCGCCATCAGTTAATAATAATTTGATCGTCGATAGGCTAACAGGCTGGCTTAATGGGTTTGTTATGGTGATAGTATAAGTAAAGAAGTATCTGAACTGGGTTGGTACAGATACTTCTTCGACATATTCGGTATCAATGATAAGGGCGAATGAATCAGCGATACTTACCATTGGTACGGACCGTCTTAATCCGCAGTTTGCATTGGATTGTCTGTTACGAAGTTAGCAATCGTAACGTAATTTTCTAGCGTTAAGTTCTCTGGACGTAGAGAAACATTAATACCTAAAGACTCAATGTCTTCAACCGAAATTACTTTTTTCAAGCTATTACGGATTGTTTTACGACGTTGGTTAAAGGCACTTGTTACTACGTGACCAAGTACTTTTAAGCTTTTCGCTGGATGCGGTAATACAGCATGTGGTTCTAAACGAACAACCGCTGAATCTACTTTTGGTGCAGGTCTGAATGCTTCAGGGCCGACTTCAAGTACAGGTGTTACTCTGCAGTAATATTGCGTCATTACTGTTAAGCGACCGTAACTTTTAGTGTTATGGCTTGCAGCTAAACGTTGTACTACTTCTTTTTGTAACATGAAATGCATATCTTGGATATCTTCATGGAACTCAAATAAGTGGAACATAAGTGGCGTTGAAATATTGTAAGGTAGATTACCAAAAATACGCATTTTCATGTCTGGTTTGATTAACTGACGGAAATCAAAGCGCATTGCGTCTGCTTGGTTAATGTCTAACTTCTTAGATAATACTGGGTGTGCTTCGAGTCGTTCGGCGAGATCTCTATCAAGCTCTACAACTGTCATTTTATCTACACAAGATGCTACTGGCTCGGTTAATGCGCCCAAGCCGGGACCGATTTCAATTAGGTTTTCACCTTTTTGCGGATTAATCGA
>Ga0105356_10005130_pt1 | contig 12498 bp, 10 predicted proteins | sample GOMGulsemesocosm_3_FD_83502 | JGI IMG/M metagenome (GOLD analysis project Ga0105356, IMG submission 83502) | Methane-oxidizing microbial communities from mesocosms in the Gulf of Mexico - GOM9D Gulf of Mexico | ecosystem: Environmental > Aquatic > Marine > Cold seeps | place: Gulf of Mexico...
AGCTGTTGACGAATACACTACACGCAATTTGAAAAACTGCACTTTCAGTAAAGGAAATAAAATGAGTAATATCGAAGAACGCGTAAAAAAAATCACAGTTGAACAGCTAGGTGTTAGTGAAGCTGAAGTTAAAATTGATTCATCATTTGTTGATGACTTAGGTGCTGACTCACTAGACACTGTAGAATTAGTTATGGCGTTAGAAGAAGAATTTGATACTGAAATTCCTGACGAAGAAGCTGAAAAGATTACTACAGTTCAAGCAGCAATCGATTACGTTACTGCTAACCAGTAATTGTTAATAAGCTCGATGTAATCGAGCTTAGTAAAATAATAAAAGCGGTATACTTAATTGTAAGTGACCGCTTTTTTTTTATCTATAAGATGACGATATTAACCTATTACTGAATTGTGATGGCTGATATAAAAAATTTTTGGAGGCATCTCTGTTATGAGACGTGTTGTAGTTACCGGTATTGGTGCGCTTAGCCCATTAGCCAACACCGCAGAAGAAACATGGCAAAACTTACTACTTGGTAAAAGTGGTATAGCTAATATAGACCATTTTGATACCACAGATTATCCCACTAAGTTTGCTGGCTTAATTAAAGACTTTGATGCCCAAAACTATATGGAACGAAAAGAAGCCAAGAAAATGGATCTTTTTATTCAATATGGCGTAGCTGCTGGTGTTCAAGCTTTCAAAGATTCAGGTCTTGAAGTTACAGAAGAAAATGCACCTCGTATCGGTGTTGCTGTAGGCTCTGGTATTGGTGGTTTAGGTTTAATCGAGCAAAACCATGAAAAACTCATGAAGGCTCAAGGTAACCCACGTAAGTTATCACCATTTTTTGTACCATCAACCATTATTAACATGATTGCTGGTCATTTATCTATTATGTTTGGTCTACAGGGACCTAATATTGCCATAACTACGGCTTGTACTAGTGGTGTTCATAATATTGGTCATGCTGCGCGTATGATAGCCTACGGCGATGCGGACGCTGTTGTTGCTGGTGGTGCTGAAAAAGCATCAACAACATTAGGTATGGGCGGTTTTGGTGCTGCTCGTGCATTGTCACGTCGAAATGATGACCCACAAGCGGCTTCTCGCCCTTGGGATAAAGACCGTGACGGTTTTGTGCTTGGCGATGGTGCGGGTGTTATCGTTGTTGAAGAATACGAACACGCCAAAGCACGTGGTGCAAAAATATATGCAGAACTTGTTGGTTTTGGTATGAGTGGTGATGCCTATCATATGACATCTCCACCTGAAGATGGTGCGGGTGCAGCGCGTGCTATGCAAAATGCTATTAATGATGCCAAGATAGATGTTAGCAAAATTGGCTATATTAATGCTCATGGTACCTCTACACCAGCAGGTGATATTGCTGAAACTAATGCGGTAAAAAGCATCTTTGGTGCAAGTGCAAAAAATGTCATGATGGGCTCAACTAAATCAATGACAGGACACTTGTTAGGCGCTGCAGGCTCTATTGAAGCTATTTTTAGTATTCAAGCGTTGATGAACAACCAAGTACCACCAACAATAAACTTAGATAACCCAGATGTTGGTTGTGATTTAGATTACATTGCTGGTTCTGCTCGTGATGTTGAACTTGAATATGTTCTTTGTAATTCATTTGGTTTTGGTGGCACTAACGGCTCGCTTATTTTCAAAAAAATATAGATTGCAGCCCTATTAGTCATTAATTGATTACTTGAAAAAAATTGATAAAGCCTGAATACTTACCTCTTATTTGAGAGAAAGTCTTCAGGCTTTTTTGTAATGATTAAATTTTACTTGAGATAACATGAAATACTGCTCAATAAATGGCGTAGAAAGAAATAATATTGATATCACAGATCGTGGGCTAGCCTACGGCGATGGACTTTTTACAACGGCTAAGATTGTTGATGGTCAGGTGATCTTGTTAGATAAACATATAGAGCGATTAATACTGGGCTGTCACCGGTTAAGGCTCACTACGCCTTCATTAGGAAACTTAACGAGCCAATTGCAATCTGTTGCCAAGCCATATGACCAAGCGGTATTAAAGGTGATGATCACTGCTGGCAGTGGCGGAAGGGGATATTCAAGAATTGGTTTAAGTGAAAGCGACACTAATATCATTCTTATTGTGTCAGATTATCCTGAACACTATAAAACCCTTGCTTTACGCGGAATTGCTTTAGGTATCAGTAAGCAAAAAATTGGAATAACACCTATGCTCGCTGGTTTAAAACATCTTAACAGGCTTGAGCAGGTCTTATTACGAGATGAACTTGATGAGCGAAGTGAGGATGATTTAGTTGTTACTAATTGTCACGATCATGTGGTAGAGGCAACCTGTGCCAATATATTTTATTGGCAAAAAGGACAATTGTGTACCCCTGACTTATCTTTATCAGGGGTAAATGGTCTTATTAGGCAAGCAATCTTGATTAAGTACCCAGATACTAAGATATGTCAAACCAGTTTAACTGATCTGAGCGAAGCTCAAGGTATATTTATTTGTAATTCTTTAATGGGCATTATGCCGGTAAAAACGTACAATAATCGGATACTTGCTATTGATGAAGTATTACAACTTCAAACTCAAATGAAGGGGTCTATCTAAAAGACTTTTGTTTTGAAGTATCAAAACGTCATGACAAGAAAAACATAACTTAAGTAAAATTAAACACAGAAACAAAAAAGGAAAAGGTGTGTTCAAAAAAATTATTATTGTGATTTTATTCGCTATGGGCGGCGCAACAGCAATGCTAGCTTACCAACTTGATAAAGCGTTGAATACACCATTAGCAATTAAACAAGATAACTTTTTGACGGTAAAGTCGGGAAGTTCTATTAGTTCATTCGCGAAGCAGTTAGAGCAACAAGGCTGGGTAGCTGATCGTTTTTGGTTGAGAAACTACGGCCGTTTATTTCCGCAAAAAGCAAATATTAAAGCTGGTACTTATTTGATATCAAAAGGCACCAACCTTAAAGCATTACTTGCTCAACTTGTGCTAGGAAAAGAGCACCAGTTTTCCATCACCTTTATTGAAGGTACACGCTTTATTGATGCGTTAGCAATTCTTTCAAATCATGCACATATAAAACACAGTATCAGTGGGGAAACAGTAGCAAGCATTGCCGATAAACTAGGCATTGATGCGGCTAACCCCGAAGGCTGGTTATTCCCTGATACCTATGCTTTTACTGCGGGTACACAAGATATAGCGATATTGAAACGTGCACATACTAATATGGAACAACAACTGAACGAGTTGTGGGAAAAAAGGGCTAAAAACTTACCTTATAAGACAGCGTATGAAGCGTTGATCATGGCTTCTATCATAGAAAAAGAAACCAGTTATGTAGCAGAGCAGCCAACTATTTCTTCCGTATTTGTTAATCGCTTGAGAAAAAGAATGCGTTTACAAACAGATCCCACCATTATTTATGGTTTAGGTGACCGTTATCAAGGTGATATTACCTACGCGCATAAACGAGAAAAAACCGCATACAATACTTACCGAATAAATGGTTTACCACCTACACCTATTGCAATGGCTGGTTTGTCGGCAATTAAAGCTACATTAAACCCTGCTACAAGCGACTATTTGTACTTTGTTAGTGGTGGTAATGGCAAACATGTTTTCAGTCGAACGCTCGCTGAGCATAATGCTGCCGTTCGAAGCTATTTAAAAATAGAGAAGCAAAAACAAAAGTAACTTGGCTAAAACTTTTCAGGTCTGACATTAATAAACAAAAGAATATAGGTTAAAATTTACATATGTGTACAGGAAAATTTATTGTTATTGAAGGTATGGAAGGTGCTGGTAAATCCTCTGCTATTACCGTAATTGAAAGCATCTTAACTCAGCAAGGTATTGAGTATATTAATACCAGAGAGCCAGGTGGCACGCCTTTAGCAGAATCGTTACGTGATATGGTTAAATCAGTAGACCATCAAGAAAAGCTAACGGTTGAAACTGAGCTATTGCTTATGTACGCCAGTCGAAGTCAATTACTTGCTAATAAGATTTTACCTGCCTTAGCTGATGGAAAGTGGGTTATTGGTGATCGTCATGACTTGAGCTCTCGTGCTTACCAAGGTGGTGGACGAGGTTTTGATGAAACCCTGATGAAAGCTATTAGTGATATCACCTTAAAAGGCTTTAGTCCTGATATGACGCTTTATTTAGACATTGATCCGCACATTGGTTTATCAAGGGCCAAAGCGCGTGGTGATTTAGACCGCATTGAGTTAGAGCAAATGGACTTTTTTATTAGAGTGCATAACAAGTATCGCGAATTGGCAGAGCAGGATGAGTCTATAATTACTATTGATGCAGCGCAAAATATGGCACAAGTTCACCAAGATATTAAACAATCTGTTGTTAAATTTATCGCACAAACAACACAGGATTAGAAAGGATATATGTTACCTATTTGCCGCGAAAAACAACTGCAGCTCAGTCGACAATACCAACAAAAGACTCTGCCACACGCCATTATCATTCAAGGTGTAGAAGGGGCGGGTAAAGATGTTTTGGCAAAGTGGTTAATTGATTTATTGTTATGCCAACAGCCAATGTTACTAACAAGTAACTCACCTGGTGAGAATGCAATAAGTCATGCATGTGGGCAGTGCAAAGCTTGCTTATTAAGAAAAAGTCACAGTTATCCTGATCATTTACACTTAACAAGTGAGAATAAAACCCTAGGGGTTGATGATGTTCGCCGTGGCAATGCCTTTTTAGAGAAAACTGCACATTTAGGACTCGTTAAAACGATACTCGTACCCCAAGCTCAAATAATGACGGTCGCGGCAGCAAATGCATTATTAAAAACACTGGAAGAGCCAAGCGCGAATAGCTTTATTGTTTTATTAACAGATGAGCTTGAGGCACTACTGCCAACGATAGTCAGTCGATGTGCGGTGTATGCTATCAGGCCTATGGTTGGTGAGGCACTTCGGACACAATTGAGAAACTTGAGTTTTAATGAACCTTCATTATCTCAGAATGAGCGCTCTGATAGTATCTTAATTGATAATGCTTTTATTAATTTGAGCCAGTTACCCGAGTTGACTGATGAGGTTATATTCCAGCAATTTCAAGAATTTGAAAAATGTTACTTAATCTACTTATCTAACGGACACACAGAAAGTGAATTATTAACTCTGTTAACTGGAAACATACATGGTTTACGTTGGCTAGAAAAAATCACCTGTAACCTTGTTAGAAAGTTTTATCTTTCCAAAGAGTCAAGAGCAGATGAGTCGTTGCTCTCCAGTAAAGTGGTTATTCAAGATAGCAAAGGCAACGAAGACAACTTAACTGAACTGCATTTGTCAGTTCAAGTGCTTAATACTGTATACCAAGCTATCATCAGTAGTAATAAACTGATAAAGTCTTATATACAAGCGAATAGGCAATTTGCTGTTGAACAATTACTTATGACGATAAATAATATCGTTAGACCATCAGCATAGGAGACCAACTTGGTTCCATTAAACGTAGAGTTTCATTCAGAACGTGATTTATACTTAGCCTTTATGCCTTTCCTTAAAGAGGGCGGCATTTTTGTTCGTACTCCGCGCCAATATGATTTAGGTGATGAAGTTGAGTTAAATATACTACTCCCAGACGCATTAGAAGAATCCGTTGTTCACGGTGAAGTGTGCTGGTTGACTCCTATTGGAGCACAAAACGGTACTCCACCTGGAGTAGGGGTTACCTTTATTAAAGATCCTGAAAAAATTCGCCATCAAATTGAACAAATCATTGCACGTCACTTGAATTCATCAGAGCCAACGTTAACCATGTAATTCCCTTCTTTGTTGCATAGAGATGTGTGACAAAAAAAACTGAATAAAACATAAAACATAAAACATAAAAAACAAAGGAGTTCCTCGTTGTTTATAGATTCTCATTGCCACTTAGATCGTCTTAACTTATCACTGTACGATAATAACCTTGATAATGTCATTCAATCTGCCAAAGCGGCTAAGGTTGATAAGCTACTTTGTGTAAGTGTGACGCTAGCAGACTTTCCTGCTATGGCAGAAAAAACAGCAGCTTATGATAATGTACTGCTTACCTGTGGTGCACACCCTTTAAATCAAGAAGATGAAATAATCACAGAGCAATTATTAGCATTAAGTCAGAATGAACGCGTTATTGCTATTGGTGAAACAGGATTAGATTATCATTACGCGCCTGAAACTAAAGCCTTGCAACTTGACTCATTTAAAAAGCATATTCATGTAGCTAAACAGCTAAACAAACCACTTATTATTCATACTCGTGAAGCACAACAAGATACCCTAGCATTATTACGCAGTGAAGGAGCAGCAGAAGTAGGTGGAATTCTCCATTGTTTCACCGAAAGTTGGGAAATGGCAGAGCAAGCCATAGAACTCGGTTTTCATATTTCATTTTCAGGCATTGTCACCTTTAAAAATGCCAGTGCTCTTCGTGAAGTTGCCGCATTGGTACCCAATGATAAATTATTAATTGAAACGGATGCACCATATCTTGCTCCGGTTCCTCACCGTGGCAAAGAAAACCAACCCGCTTTTGTTGTTGAAGTTGCTAAGCATCTAGCTAGTATTAGGGGTCAATCAGTTGAGGAGATTGCTAAGCTCTCTAGTGATAATTTTAACCGCCTTTTTAAGCTGTAATTGACCTTAAAAGTAGGTTTAAATTCAGTTGAAATTAACGTTCAGTCAGTCAAATATTAGGCAAAAAAAGGCCCAAACAATCGTTTGGGCTCAAGGATTGGCTCAAGGGGTTTGAGCCGTGCGCTAATTAACCATAATCTGGTAATTAAGATAAAAACAAAAACAAAAATAAACTAGGGTATTTAATCCCGTCTACTACCAACTTAGCAAGAAAACCTTACTACATGCTAAGTTTGTGTAACTAAGTGTAGTGTAAGTTTTTAAAATAGCTAACCTTTTTTTTAGTTTTTGTTTTTCCCTTTGTTTACATGTGGTTAGTTGTGTTTTTGTTCTTTTAAATGCTTGCTCTGATGCTTTTACTAACAATTGCCTCACGGCTTTCTCACAAGTTTTCCACAGGTTTTATTCAGTATATATTTTGAGTTATTAATAAGCACCTCTGGCTAATATTTATACATACCTAGCCAAAGGGACTGATTAAAGTGCAAATGAATTTTGCCTCGTTTTATGTGCTTTTAGGTAGTAAAGCCAAGCTTTCTTCTGCAAAACCAACACCTGCTTCTGTGTAAAAGTTAAACACCTTATCAATGCCGAATGCTTCAAGCTCAGAGCGTTCATCATCATAACGTGCAACAGCGGCAATTTTCCCTTGATAATTAGCGCCATTTAGCTGTGTAGTAATACTTATGGCATCTTGTACTGAAGGTAGTGCTAGTAATACTAGCTCTATTTTTGAAAGGTTAATGCTCTCCCAAAAATGAATATCTTCAGCATCACCATAATAAGCTTCAATGTTTTTTTCTGTTAACCAGGTGACTTTTTCTTTATCAGCATCAAGTCCCCATGCAGGCGTAGTGCCATGGCTATTAATGGCTTGATAAGCACCCATACCAACCCGACCCATACCAATAATAACAATAGGGCGCTGACAAGGCTGACAAAAGCTGTCTTCTTCCAGTTTTGTCTCTCGCTCAAAGCGAGCCAAAAAACCTCGATGTTTAGCAAATAGGGTATGGGCAAAGCGATAAATTATGTTGGTTAGAATAAAAGAGATAGCTACACTTAAGGCAAGAATTACCAACCAGTCATTGCTTAGCCAACCAGCAGTAACGCTTAATGCGCCAACAATTAAGCCAAACTCACTAAAATTACTCAAGGAAAGAGCGCCAAGGAATGCACTTCGACAACGCATTTTTAATAGGCTGAAAATACCATAAAACAGTACAAATTTAATAGGTATCAATAGTATAAGTAGGCTTGCTAAACCTAACATCTCTAATGTTGGTATCGCAGTAAAGCCAATAGATAAGAAAAAGCCGATTAAAAAGATATCTTTAAAACTCATTAGGGCTTTATTAATCTCAGTCGCTTTAACATGAGAGGCTAAAAACATACCGATAATTAATGCGCCTAAATCACCTTTGATATTAACTAATTCAAATAACTCATAACTACCTAGGGCAAGGAAAAAACCCATTAAAGGTATCAACTCACCATGACCAACATGATTTATGACACGATTAATGAGTGGTTTTATTAGGAATAACCCAAGTAAAGCAAAGGCCCAAACTGAAGGCGTTTTACCTGTTGCTATCACTAAAAAAATAACGGCAATGATATCTTGAATTACAAGAATACTGACGGCTAACTTTCCATGACGGGTACGCATTTCACCATTTTCTTCTAGTAACTTTATCACGCAAACTGTGCTACTAAAGCTCAAGGCAAAGGCAATTAACGCTGCTGTCATCAAGTCTAAATCACTAAAGTAGCTGACAGACATAAGAGCGAGTAATTTAATAAAGGTGATCGTACTTACTATCCACAATAGGGTATGTAATGAACAGCCTAACCAAACTTCAGTTTTAAATAGATTTTTTACGTTAAGTTTTAAACCTATAGTGAAGAGCATAATAGTGATGCCTAAATCACTTAATACACTTAAACTATCATCTGCTTGGTAACCTGCGATGTTTAAAATAAAGCCAGCAGCTAAGTAGCCAATAGAAGGGGGCAATGATGTTGTTTTAGCTGCTAAACCACAGATAAAGGCGAAGAGAATCCAGATAAAGTCCATAGTGTCGCTCTAGTTAAGTTGTTATGCATCATAGACAAAGTGTTTGGGTGTTCATTGAAATTTCTGCAGGGACAAATAAGTTATTTAGATGCTTAACACAGAGCACTTTGAATCGATGAATACTTTAGTAAAATACTCACCGTATTATTATGAAGTTTACCTTAAAAACAACCTCTTACACCAGCTAGTTATGTTGTTAAAATGTATATTTATTCTTTACTTTATGCTTTACTTTATTTTTGTAGCCATTTCTCTATTTCATTATACATAAAGTCACGGATGATGGGCTGTGCTTTCGCGTTAGGATGTAAATTGTCATCAAGCATTAGGTTAGGATTAACAGCCACCTGCGTCATAAAATAAGGCATAAGATAAGCACCTGTTTTCATAGCTACTTTATGATAACTATCAGTGAACATTTTAGTATATCTAGGACCTAAATTAGGCGGAATCTGAATTTCTACTAGGGCTACCTTTGCACCATATTGCTGACTCTTCGTGACGAGCTGTGTTAGGTGCTTTTTCAAAAGTTTTACAGGGAAGCCTCTGATGCCGTCATTGCCGCCCAGTTCAATTAATACATGGCTGGGTTGATGACTGTTAAGCCAAGCATCAATTCTGAGTAATGCATTGTCAGTTGTTTGTCCACTAATCGCAGTATTGATGACAGTTATTGGCTTATTTTTTTCTACATATTTATTTTGTAACAAATGAACCCATGCTTGCGCTTGCTCAAGCCCATAGCCAGCGCTTAAGCTGTCACCAATAAGTAAAATCCTGTCATTTGCAAAACTAGAAAATGGCAGGGTTGATAAAATGAAGATAATAATAGAATTTAGGATACAGCGTGTCATGTCAATACTTTCTCAGTTAAATGTTATTCAAGTTTCAGGGCTTACTAAATGTGTCACTACTCTTGAAGGAAGCCTCACTATCCTTAGCGATATTAACTTTTCTGTCAAGTCAGGGGAGTCAGTTGCTATTGTGGGAGCTTCAGGCTCAGGTAAATCAACTTTACTGAGTTTGTTAGCAGGATTAGATACGGCGAGCCAAGGAGAGGTTCACCTTGATGGTGATGCGTTAAGTACACTTGATGAAGAAGAAAGAGCTAGGGTAAGAGCGCAGAAGATAGGATTTGTCTTTCAGTCGTTTATGTTGGTGCAAAGCTTAACAGCACTTGAAAATGTGATGCTACCGGCAGAGCTTGCTGGTGACCATGATGCGAGAGAACAAGCAATCGAATTACTGGACAAAGTGGGTCTTTCACATCGATTAGAGCACTACCCATCACAATTATCAGGGGGAGAGCAGCAAAGGGTAGCGATAGCACGAGCATTTATTGGCTCACCAAAAATATTATTTGCTGATGAACCATCAGCGAACCTTGATAGTAAAAATGGCCATTTAATTGAAACACTACTCTTTGATTTAAATAAATTAAACGGAACAACGCTTGTATTAGTCACACATGATGAACAGCTAGCAAAACAATGTCAGCGAATTATTCATATTGAAGGTGGTCAACTCGAAAAGATCAGTGAAGGGGAGTCGGTCAATGTGGGTTAAGCTAGCAGTCAAGTTATTTTCACGAGAGTTTCGTCGTGGTGAACTAACCATTATCTTTGCTGCAATTGCGCTAGCAGTACTTACCGTTTTCACTTTATCGTCTATTACTGAGCGCATTAGCTTAAATATAGAGCAAAAAAGCAGTGATTTTATTGCAGCGGATCGTCGTTTATCGAGTAACCATGCATTTGATCCTAAGGTTTTAATTCAGGCAAACAAATTAGGGTTAAATACCGCTCAAATGCTCTTTTTTGATTCTATGCTTTTTGCTAATGATGAATTAGTGCTAGGTTCAGTTAAGGCTGTTACAGCCTCTTACCCATTACGCGGAAAAATTAGCATTAAGGACAGCCTAACAAGTCAAGCTTATGATGTTGCTACTGGCCCTAAAGAAGGTTTTGTTTGGCTCAGCGAGGGGTTATTCTATACATTAGGCGTTAAAATAGGTGACAAGGTTGAGCTTGGCGCCGGTGTCTTTGGCATTGAAAAAGTCTTGGTCAAAGAGCCAGACGCTCCATTTTTCTCATTGTCTGGAAATAAACGTGTACTGTTAAACTATGCTGATATCCCAAAAACCCAAGCAGTTCAAGCTGGCAGTCGGGTTTTCCACCGTTTACTTTTTTCGGGAGATCAGCAACAGCTGACAGACTATTACACTTGGCTTAAACCAGAGCTGAAAAGTAATCAAAATTGGCAAGGTATTAAAGACAGACAATCCCCCCTTGGAAATAACTTAGAAAGAGCCGAACGCTTTTTATTGTTGGCGGGATTATTTGGCATCATGCTAGCTGCCGTTGCAATGGCCGTTTCTGCAAAACGCTACTGTGAACGTCAGTATGACCCCGTTGCCATGATGAAAACTTTAGGCGGCAGTCGGCAGGTAATTCGTAATATATTTTTACTACATTTGAGTCTTGTAACTGCTTTTTCTATTGCTGCAGGTTTAGCAATAGGTTTTGTCTTGCAGTACATAGGGGCGAGTTATTTAGCTCAATTTATGGGAACTGAATTGCCAGCCTCCGGTGTGCGTCCTTGGTTCTTGGCAGCCTTTATTGGGCTTGTATGTGCTTTGATGTTCTCATTGAAGCCTTTATTAGATTTATTTGATATCCCACCACTACGAGTATTACGCCGTAACTTGGGCGATACCATAGCAATAAGTCGAATTCATATTAGCTTATCACTACTGACTATTTTTGTATTAATGTGGCTATTTAGTGGAGAAATTGTCACGACGTTGATTTTATTTGCATCTACTTTATTTGTTATTGCCATTTTATTTGCCATATCGAGGCTGTTTTTTGCTGCTGGTCGTCGTCTTGGTCTTCGACCGGGCTCAAGTTGGTCTCTAGCAATAGCAACTCTGCAAAAGCGTGCAAATGCTAACGCTATTCAGCTAATTAGCTTTGCTTTAGCGATAAAATTAATGTTGTTTTTAGTGGTACTTAAAAATGACATTATTTCAGACTGGCAAATGCAAGTGCCAGCAGATGCACCGAACATGTTTATCATTAATATTGGTGAACAAGAAGTTACGCCGATTAAGCAGTTTTTTAGCGAGCACAATATTGCCCATGAAGCTTTCTACCCGGTATTTAGCGGGCGAGTTGATGCGGTGAACGGTGAAGCATATTCACGAAGAGTATCAAAGCAAGAGGGTGAAGAAAAAGAAGAAGATGCTAGAGAAGGTGTGAGTAGGGAGCCTAATTTAACTTGGCTTGATACATTACCTGAAGGTAATGACTTAACGGAAGGTGAGTGGTTCTCTGATGAAACGATGGCAGGTGAAGTCATTGAGGTGTCAGTTTTTGAGGGCTGGAAAGAAGTACTCAACCTTGAATTGGGCGATACAATTACAATCTTGGTAAATGAACAAGCATTTGACGTTAAAGTTACCAGTTTTAGGAGTGTTGATTGGGGCACACTAAAACCTAATTTTGTTATGATATTAAGTCCCAATATGGCAGGTAAAGTACCGGTAACCTATTTTAGTGCTGCCAAGTTGCAAGACAGTGATACTAAAGGTATTAGTCAGCTATTACAGCGCTATCCTACCGTTAGTATGATTGACATAAAATCACAAATTGAACAAGCTCAATCCATCATTGCGCAAGTATCTCTTGCCATTGGTTTTGTTTTATCAATTGTATTAGTTAGCGGTGCCTTGGTGTTAGTTTC
>Ga0105356_10005134_pt1 | contig 12494 bp, 10 predicted proteins | sample GOMGulsemesocosm_3_FD_83502 | JGI IMG/M metagenome (GOLD analysis project Ga0105356, IMG submission 83502) | Methane-oxidizing microbial communities from mesocosms in the Gulf of Mexico - GOM9D Gulf of Mexico | ecosystem: Environmental > Aquatic > Marine > Cold seeps | place: Gulf of Mexico...
GCCTTCACTTTGGGTATATGGGAACGATTCTCTGATGCACATTGACGGCTTATCTAGCTTAAATTTTGTCAAGGGTTATATCAAATTTCTTGATGTGGACGATCAGATTGGACCTAATGGTCCAGGGGCTTATGGCAATGCTAGTCTAACTGACTATTGTGGTTTGCAATATTTACTTGAGCAGGGAAGATATGGAGCTTTTTTCAATGCGCATTCAAATTATAATAGTTTCGCTCCTGATGTTGAAGACATCATTGCTGGTAACTGTTCACAATAAAACTTTAATTATGAAAAAACTAAGTTTACTATTTTTTATATCCTTTTTACTATTCGGTTGTAATACTGATGATGAAGAAAATGCCTGTGATAATGGCACTTATATTGGTGATGTCATTTTAAGGACTCAGCAAGAAATTGATGATTTTGGTGCTTTATGTTATTCTCGAATTGAAGGAAATTTATTAATAGGAAATCCTGATTTTGATTTCTCATCAAATAGAGAGCTTACAACTATAGAGGATCTTATTAGCTTAAAAGGCCTTGTAGAAATTACTGACGGGCTGACAATACAAGCATGTCCTTTATTGCTGCACCTAAAAGGCCTTGAGAATTTGATTTCAATAGGAGAAGGCTCTGATCTAAAAATTAATGAATGCCGGTCACTTTCAACAATCGCTCAATTGAGTTCCCTAGTAAATAACAATAAAGAAAATGATATTCAATTATTTGGAGTTGAATCGCTTAATTCTCTTAAAGGCTTAGAGGGGTATGCCGCTGCAAAGCAAGTTATTATTGTGGGGAGTTCCCTTGTGAACCTAGAGGGTCTAAATAATGTAAAGTATTTAAGGGCTTTGCGTCTAAAGGGAAATGAATTGTTAACGTCCTTATATGGAGTTCATAACGTTACAGAAATGGAGTTATTGGGTATAACCCATAATAATTTGTTGACTTCGCTTTCTGAAATAAATGATCAGGTAAAATTAAAGTATTTTGGTTTATATAATAATAATTCTATAAGCTCAATACATGACATAAGTAGAAATTTTAATAATGAAATGTGGTGGGTCACTTTTAGGTATAATGAAGGCTTAAATTCTATTGGTAATTTGGAGGGTGTCGAATCCATGAGTAGGCTAACTATTGAGGGTAACACTAATTTAGAGACTCTAGGAGGATTCCCAGATTTAGTTGAAGTCGGAGCTCTTTTTATTAATGATAATCCGATTTTAACTAATTTGAATGGGCTTGAATCCTTAATTCAGGTCAAAGGAGCTTATGGCTTTTCAAATAATTTTAAACTATCAAATTTTTGTGGCATTGAAAATTTAATAATAAACGGTAATGGTGCCAATACTAACGAATATGGAATGCCAATTCTACATTACGTGGAGAATAACGCTTATAACCCTACAGTTCAAGACATCATAGCTGGTAACTGTTCACAATAAAATAATAGCATAAAAAAAGCGAGCTGTTTAGCTCGCTTTTTTTAACGGTCGCTTCGAGTGAAACGAGAAATGAAAATAAAATCTTATTCTCCTTCTTTATACTTATTACTATAGCGTTTCCACAGTTTGGTTTGATGAGTTTCTAAACTAATTGCACGCCCATTGATAAAGGCATGTGTAAGCTTATTGGTTCTCATGTCTAAAGCATCACCTTCGCTAATAAAGAACGTGGCGTCTTTTCCTTTCTCCAGGGTACCTAATTGGTTGTCAATACCTAATATTTTAGCTGTATTTGAAGTGATTAATTTTAAAGCCTCTTCTTTATCTAAGCCTTGAGCTGCAACTGTTCCAGCATAAAAGGGTAGATTTCTAGTATTCATACGTTCCATTTGTCCGCTGCTTTCTAATCCTACTAAAACGCCCTTGTCAACCAATAATTTCGCCAACTTATAAGGTAAATCATAGTCGTCATCGTCACTGTTTGGTGTTCTATGTACACGTTGTATTAATACTGGGATATTGTTGTTTTTTAAGAGGTCAGCAACTTTGTAGGCTTGGTAGCCACCGACAATAACCATATTATTTATACCCTTAGACTTTGCGAAATTTACGGCATCTGTAATTCCTTTTTCATCATTTACATGAACATAGAGTTTTTGAGATCCATTAAACAAGCCTTGCATGGCGTCATAAGGAAGGTTAACCGACGCTTTGTCTCCCTTTAAATAAGCTTTACTTTCGTTAATAAAGCTCTCTAAATGTATGATTCTTTTATAATAATTTTTATTTGGTTTTAATCCTCTAGGTTCACCCAGCCACCAACGTCCTCTAGAAAAACTATTCGGCCAATTTAAATGTATCCCATCATCTGCTTTTAATGCAGCGTCTTCCCAGTTCCAGGCGTCAAATTGTACAATGGATGAGGTTCCCGATATCGTACCACCACGAGGAGTGATTTGTCCAATAAGCACGCCGTTAGGGCGCATACTTTCGACGACCTTAGATTCGGCATTATAAGCGATAAGGCTTCTAATATGTGGATTCATTTCACCGATTTCATCAAAGTCAACCGTTGGTCTAACGGATCCAATTTCTGCAATTCCTAAGGTTGTATTTGGAGCAATAAATCCTGGGTATACATGTTTGCCTTGAGCATTTATGACCTTGCCTTTTAAATCCATTTTGACAGCTGTTCCATCAAAACAAGATGTAATTTTTCCCTTTTCAACGATAATAATACTATTTTCTATCACCGTACCATTACCAATATGGGCTGTGGCGCCTACAATTGTAAAGCCTTCTTTTTGCACTGATGCAGGAGTTTGTTGTGCAAATGAAATTGTACAACACAGCATTAAAAGTGCGTATATATATTTAAAGTTTTTCATGTGTTTAAGCTTTGTGTTATATGGAATCACAATGTAATTGTGGTTTGTCTTTCTTTTTAATTGGTTGGGTTTTTAGACCTTTATTCTTGTCCTTCAACATCATGGACATAAGTTCACTCTTCTCTTTTTTGATAGCTGTACGCATTTGTTTATCGCGATCAATATCAAAATAAGTTACGCCTTCAATAATTGTTTTTTCGGCTTTAGTATATACCGATAATGGGTGGCCATTCCACAGTACAACATCGGCATCTTTACCCACCTTGATACTACCAACGCGATGATCGAGGTGTAATAACTTTGCAGGATTAAGGGTTACCATCTTCCAGGCATCCTCTTCGCTTACATTACCGTACTTTACAATTTTTGCGGCCTCCTGATTTAGACGTCTAGACATTTCACCATCATCACTGTTAATAGCCGTAAGAATACCAGCATTATGCATGATAGAGGCGTTATAAGGAATGGCATCATTAACTTCATATTTGTATGCCCACCAATCACTAAAGGTTGAGGCACCAACACCATGGGCTTTCATCTTATCAGCAACTTTATAGCCTTCTAGAATATGTGTAAATGTATTGACTCTAAAGTTGAATCTTTCGGCAACTTTCATGAGCATATTGATTTCACTTTGTACGTAAGAATGACAGCTAATAAAGCGTTCACCATTAAGAATTTCGGCCAAGGTTTCCATTTCAATATCCTTGCGATAGGATTGTCCACTTTTCTTTTTAGTATCATAGGCTTTAGCTCTTGTAAAGTAATCGACAAACAACTGTTCAACACCCATTCTCGTTTGAGGGAATCGGCCAAAACTTTGCCAGTTGGATTGTTTTACGTTTTCTCCTAGAGCAAATTTTATAAATTTTGGAGCGTCGTTATACAAGAGGTTTGCTGCAGATTCTCCCCATTTTAATTTGATAATCGCTGAGCGGCCTCCTATAGGATTTGCAGAACCATGTAAAATTTGAATAGAGGTTACTCCACCGGCAAGATTGCGATAAATATTAATGTCTTCCGGATTGAGAACTTCGGCAATTGAAACTTCAGCTGAAGAGTTATGACCGCCTTCATTAATACCAGAAGCAGCAATATGTGAATGCTCATCAACAATTCCAGAGGTCAGATGCTTACCAGTAGCATCGACAACTTTTGCGCCTCTAGCCTTTAAGTCGGTGCCTATTTTTGCTATTTTTCCATCCTTAATCAATACATCTGTATGTTTTAAAATCCCATCTTTTTCATTGGTCCATACCGTTGCGTTTTTAAATAGAATCGTTTCTTGTTTAGGTAAGGCATCAAATCCGTATGCCCCATTAGGATAGCTAACAGGCATCATGTTTACAGGGTTCGCTATTTTGTCTTTTTTCTTGGTCTCTGTAGCATCCGTTTTAGGGGATTTTTTCGCTAAGAAATGTGTTTCATTTCCATTTGGGAAAATGATTTTTCCATCGAGATCGTCCTTCATGGTCACTCTGGATACAAGTCGGAAAAACTCCTGTTTTGTTGTGTCCTTACTGGTAAAGGTTAAGTTAAGCCAGGCGTCTTTATAGGTGACTTTGGCACCTAATTTTTTAGTGTCACTTTTTACAGAGGCTTTTGGTTTACTAGGTGTCCCCGAAATCGATAAACTATAAGTGTCTCCTGCAACAGTAAAGCTATAGTCTCCGCGAATATCCTTGACATTCATGTCTTCTAAAACATTTTTATGTCCTTTTACCCAGTTCTCATAAACGCTTGTTTCTTTTTCGAAAATTTCACCAGATGTGATTAAAAAGTTAGCATAAGCACCATTTTTTAAGGACCCCAATGAATTAGATTTTCCTAATACTTTAGCAGGTACGGTTGTTAGTGCTTCCAATGCTTTCGTTTTATCTAAGCCATAAGCTATAGCCTTCATAATGCTCGCTTTAAGCATAGAGGGTGATTTTAAACTGCTAGAGGTAAACACGAAATTAATGCCCTTATCGGCTAATGCCTTTGGGTTAGAGGGTTTTTGATTCCATTCTCTCATGGCTTCAAGTTCCAATACGCTTGCCGCAAAGCTGTCTTCAACATCGTAAGCTTTTGGGAAATTAAGAGGAAGAATATAAGTCGCGTTAGTGGCTTTAATATCATCGATACGTTCGTATTCATCACCACCGCCGAGAATCACATATTGTATTCCAAATTGATCGCCAACTTTGTCAACACGTAGGTCATTGGCTCTACTGCCAGCAGCAATTATTTGGACTAAGTTTTTGTTCGCATTAAGGGCTTCTAATGATCTGTCCTTTGCACTAGAGCCTCCTTTGGCATACCAGGTGGCATCCAAATACATTTGACGTAATAATGCTAAAGCTCCCATGGTAGAACCCGGGTAAGATTGTCTTGAGGTGACACTTTTTCTCAATGACAGGTATTGTGCAGAGCGTTGGTCAAGAATGCGTTCTGAGTCTCCACCAGTACTGGTAAGCGCAATTAGAGCGCCAGTACCACGAACAATGCCATCTTGCATATGTGTATTAACCACTCCAAATCCAGCTTTTCTTAAATCGCTAGCCGATTTACTGTTAAATTTAAAATTGTCAATGGCATTCTGTTCTGGCATTACATGATCATTCCAGTAAAATCCTTCACGGCTTGCGTCGTATTGAGGAGATCTTCCTCCGCCTTGACGTTTAGGCTTTTCAACTCCGAAATCTGAATATAAATCGATGAATGAAGGATAGATGCTTTTTCCTGAAACATCAACGATTACCGCATTAGCAGGAATGCTTATAGAAGCACCTGAGGCAACAACCTTTCCGTCCTTTATAAGAAGCGTGCCCTTGTCAATAATTTGTGTTGGCGTGACATAAATTTTAGCATTGGTAAATGCTGTGTAATTTGTGTTTTTTGATTTTACCCCGTCGTTTTTTGGGAAGTGCTCTTGTGCAATTAGTGAAAAACTACACATAAGCATCGTTAAAATAAGATACTTTTTTATCATTTATTGGTTAGTAAGAATTAGATTTTAAAGATACAGAATAAGAGTTTCGCTAAAACGAATTAAGATTTTTTTAACGTTTACTAAGGAGTGGTGTTTTTAAAATAATTAACCATCAAGGCAACAGCATAACTATAGCTTTCAATTCCTTTATCCTGATTGTTTGCTTTTAAATAGTTTCCGTAGAGTATTTTAAAGAGCGGTTCCAATGGATTTTGATAGTTTGACCAAAAAGTGTAGGACTCTTGGTAATTTAATAAGATGCCTTTGTTTATAGTTGTTACCAGCGTTTTATGTGATTCTTTGTCACGTTTGTATAGCTCATTTAAACAATGTCGAAGGGCAAATATATACCCTGAATATTTAAAGTAAATATCCTCATTATGGATTGCTGCTAAACAGCCAATAAAATTAGTCTCATTTTCGGCAGCATATCCTAATTGGTGAGCTTCTTCATGACTCGCTGTTGTTGGATATTGATATAAAGGAATCAGTCCGTCAATTTGAGCCTCATTAGTGAAGGGGTTTAAATAACCGCTAAATCCCATATAAGTTAGAGGTAAGCTGTATAAAGAAAGCTTAGTGCTCTGGGCTGTATGCTTTAATGTAGGAAAAACAGTAGCTAATTGTGTATAGCCGTTTTGGGTTTTATCTAATAACTCCCGTTTGCTATAAGGAATTTCTATTTTGAGGCTATCATTAGTGCTGATGCTTAAGTGAATCGCGTTAGATTTTTGAATGAGTTGTTTGGTAACAGCAATCAATTCTTCGGTGCTGTATCTATTATTTAGATTTAAGGCTTTATGGACAGGAAGCCTGTAATAATTTAATCCCCAAAAAAAATGAAAGGCAAAATATAGGATTGAAACTGCCGAAAATACATCAATAAGCCAAGCTTTTGTGTCTTTAATAATTCGTTTTCTGTTAATGATTAACCATCTTATAACATAAATCCCCGCAATGGTATACAGGAAGTCTCCAAATGAAAAAGGTAGCCAGCCCAAAATAAAACGTAAGATTTTTGAAATTATAGGATAAAGGCCTTGACTATAATAGGTCTCAACAAATTGTGGATAGTGGGCGAGGAGTTTTACAATAAAGTATTGAGGAATTAAACTAAGCGCGATTAAAAATTTCTTATTCTTGAGCATCTCTCAAAAATAAGAAAATGTTTTATAAATTTTAAGCCCTAATAATTACCTTTGTGAAACTTTTATAAAAATTCATGAACTCAGAAATAAGACAATTAGAACCCCAGGAACTTTGGAATAAATTTTCAGATTTGAATGCGGTACCGAGACCCTCAAAAAAAGAAGAACGTGTGATTGCGTTTATGAAAGCTTTTGGGGCTAAGATTGGTTTGGAAACCATTGAAGATGAAGTTGGAAATGTAATTATTAAAAAACCAGCTTCTGCAGGAATGGAAGATAGAAAAACCATCGTGATGCAATCTCATTTAGATATGGTGCATCAAAAGAATGGAGATACAAATTTCGATTTTGATTCTCAAGGCATAGAAATGTATGTCGATGGCGATTGGGTAAAAGCCAAAGGCACTACCCTTGGAGCAGACAATGGGATAGGAGTGGCTACTATTATGGCGGTCTTGGAAAGTGATACTATTGCTCATCCGCCGATTGAAGCGCTGTTTACCATCGATGAGGAAACTGGGATGACTGGAGCTATGGGGCTAAAAGAAGGGTTATTGGAAGGTGAAATATTGTTAAACCTTGATACCGAAGAAGATGATGAAATTGGAGTAGGCTGTGCTGGGGGTATTGACGTTACAGCGACGAGAAGTTATAATGAAGAAGAGACTCCAGAATTTAAAATTGGCTATGCTATTACTGTTAAAGGATTGCAGGGTGGACACTCAGGAATGGATATCCATAGAGGATTTGGAAATTCAAACAAAATATTAAACAGACTGTTGTTTGATGGCTTTGAGAACTTCGGATTGCGAATTTCGGAAATTGATGGGGGAAGTTTAAGAAATGCTATTCCTCGTGAAAGTTTTGCAAATGTTGCGATTGATGCTATTCATAAAGACGCCTTTGAATTTGAAATGCAGCAGCAATCACAAATAATTTCTGCGGAATATAAAACCATGGAGCCTAATTTGGAAATTAATATTTCTGAGATAGAACTTCCGTCTAAAATCATGGATCTAGGGGTTCAAGAAGGCTTGACAAGAGCCTTGTATGCGGCTTTTAATGGGGTCTATAGAATGAGTGCTGATATTCCTGAATTGGTAGAAACCTCTAATAATGTAGCACGGGTGATCGTCAAAGATGCTGCAGTTAAAATCGGTTGTTTAACGCGATCTTCGGTTGAATCTTCAAAGATGGATTTAGCCAATACACTTCGCGCAACTTTTGAGCTTACTGGATGCCAAGTAGAATTTTCAGGAAGTTATCCTGGATGGAGTCCAAATATGGATTCTGATATTTTGAAAGTGTTATCCAAGCGCTATAAAGAAATAAATAATGGGGAAGAGGCACATGTTGCTGCCTGTCATGCCGGTCTAGAATGTGGGATTTTAGGAACAAATTATCCAGAAATGGATATGATAAGTTTTGGGCCAAATATTAAAGGGGCCCACTCTCCCGATGAGCGTACTCAAATTTCTTCTATCCAAAAATATTGGAAATTCGTACTTGAGATATTAAAGGAAATTCCAAAAAAATAATACGTATAAAAAAAGCAGCTCAATGAGCTGCTTTTTTTATACGTATTAGATTGGTATGGGTTACTTGTCGATACCAACGATTTCTAGGTCAAATATTAAATTACTGTTTGCAGGAATTCCTGGTCTTCCAGAGGCTCCGTAACCTAAATAAGATGGAATAAATACTCGGGCTTTGTCTCCGACATTCATATTGAGCATGGCTTCTCTAAATCCTGGAACTAGATTTGCTTTTTCGTTGTAAATCATTGAAAATGGTTGGTAACCATTTTGTTGATCACGTTGCTCATTATATGTATTATGTTTTTTAGCAATGTCTTTCCAACTGGTGTCAAATAAATCACCGTTCTCAAAATAACCTGCATAGTTAACTAGTACATTTTCGGTTGCTTTTGGGGTAGTGCCATTAGCTTCATGCGTATAGATCATTACTAATCCCGTAGGTAGGTTTTTTACTCTACCTTTTAAATTTTTATTTTCTTCAATAAAGGCTGCTTTTGAAGTTTCGGCTTTGGCTTTTGCCGCTTTTGCAGCGTCCTCAGCTTTTAATTGGGCAGCTTCAGCTTTTAGTTTTGCCTTTTCTTCGAGTCTAGGTAATTCGGTTTCCCAAATATTTACAGCATCAAAGTTTTTAGCATCGAATCCTTTACGAATAATATTTACATCTAAGATAATTACATCGTTTTCAGGTCTGTTTCCAGGTCCTAATTTTACGTTTGATATAGAATCTTGAACATTTAATCCTAAAACGACTTCTCCAAAAACAGAATGACAACCTATTCTTGGGTCTTCACAATTTTTTAAATTTCCCTCAGCATCAAATCCGTCTAACCAAGGCGTAGGAACTTCGGTGATAAAAAATTGACTACCATTAAGGTTTGGACCACCATTGGCCATAGATAAAATTCCTGGCTTATCATGTCTTAGTGTCTCATCAAATTCGTCATTAAATTTGTATCCTGGGCCACCACGTCCTGAGCTTTCAGGATCCCCACCTTGAATCATGAAATTATTCATGACACGGTGAAAAATAAGGCCGTTATAGAATTTTTTGCCTTTAAAAATACTGTCAACCATAGGATGAGTACCCTGTGATAGAGCAACGAAATTTGCTACTGTAACCGGCGCTTTTTCGTGATAAAGTTTTACCACCATAGTATCCATTGAGGTTACAATCTCTGCGTATAATCCGTCTTCTAGGTCTGGATATCTGTCGTTGCAAGACATAAAAGTTGTACATATTGCCAGAGCAATAATTTTAATAGAATGTTTAAAAATGTTCATTGTTAATTGGTTTCTTTTTGAGTTATTGTATTTAGTGTTACTTGGCATATAATAGGAATATTCGTCCCAATACGATTGGTGTCTCCATAATATCCAAATGCTTTTTGTGAAGGGAAAAGAAAGGTGACTGTCTCTCCAGCTTTCATTAATTTCAAGCCTTCCCGAAGACCAGGGAATAGTTCTTCCTGATCTACAGCATAATTTTTTGTTTTTAATTCTTCGGCAGTATAAATAGTAGTTCCACTGAGATCCGTAATATTATAATTGAAGTTTACAATATCTCCAAATTTTGGTTGGATACTATCGCTTTCAATTTTAGTATTGTAATGAAACCAAAAACCATGTTCAGAGGCCGTATAATTTGTGCTTGGGTTAGCTTCAATTATTTGCTGTATTAATTGGTGTTCTTGTTGATTGAGTTTTTTATTTCGTGCAACCGACTGGTCTATAAAAGAACCTGTTTTTACCGAGATAGGACGACGTGCTTCAGGAGTTTTACAAGCAACTAAAGCAATCATAAGTAGGGGTATGATCATTAGTTTTTTCATGAGTTGAGGTCGTTTCTATGAAGGGGTAAGATACTAATAAATTTATCAATCGTATTTTTTAAGTCCAATTCACTACGTCCACCAGAGGCATTGGTGTGTCCGCCACCATTAAAATGTGTACGGGCAAAGGTGTTTACATCAAAACTGCCTTTAGAACGCAATGAGATTTTAATAATATTCTCTTTTTTGTCCTCAATAAAAATCACTGCAAAAACTACATTTTGGAGTGATAAGGCATAGTTTACAATACCCTCGGTATCGCCTTTTTTAAAATTAAAACGATTAAGCTCCTCTTGTGATAGTGTGATATAAGCCGTATTAAAATCCTTGACTAATTTTAAATTATTGAGTGCACGTCCCAATAACTGAAGTTTGTCATAGCTGTTGGTGTCGTATACATTATTATGTATTTCAGCATTCTTAGCTCCTTTGTCAATTAGGTTTGCAATAACACGGTGGGTAGTACTGGTTGTTGATCTAAACCTGAAAGATCCCGTATCGGTCATAATCCCTGTATAGAGACAGGTGCTGATATCTGTATTTATAGATGCTACATCATCGAGCATATCAATAAAATGATATATCATTTCACAGGTTGAACACATATTGACATCCGAATAGACATACTGAGCATAGTCATCGGGTTGTTGATGGTGGTCTATCATTATTTTTATGGCTTCAGAAGAAGCCAATACCGACTCCATATGACCTGTTCTATGAAGTGCATTAAAATCTAAGGTAAAAATAAGATCTGCATTTCCGATTAAGCCTTCAGATGTGTTAGTTTCAGTATCATGTTTTATGATGCTGTCTTCACCGGGAATCCATTTTAAAAATTCGGGATAATCATTAGGAGCTATAATATGAACCTGATGCCCTTTTTGCTTTAAATAGTGATATAGTCCTAGAGATGAGCCAATGGCATCGCCATCAGGATTCTTATGTGGCACAATCACAATTTGCTTAGGTTTGGCGAGCAATTCAATAATATCAGAAATATCGTTTTTTGTCATAGGAGGCGAATATACAATTTTTTAGAGATGGCATAACTTGTTTTTAACAAGGAATTAGTTATTTTTGCACGAAATTTAATTAAAACAATGGCAACAAATAGAACATTTACAATGCTAAAACCTGATTCAATTGAAAAAGGTAATATTGGCGCGATTTTAGAAAAAATTACAGCTTCAGGATTTAGAATTGTAGCGATGAAATTAACACAAATGACTTCTACGGATGCGGAAGCATTTTATGCAGTACATAACGAACGTCCATTTTTTGGAGAATTGGTTGAGTATATGACACGTGGACCAATTGTAGCTGCTATTTTGGAAAAGGATAACGCAGTTGATGATTTTAGAACTTTAATTGGAGCTACTAATCCTGCCGAAGCTGCAGATGGTACAATTCGTAAACTATACGCTGCATCTATTGGTGAAAACGCTGTTCACGGAAGTGATAGTGATGAAAATGCTGCTATCGAAGGTGCATTTCATTTTTCTGGAAGAGAAATGTTCTAAACTAGAATAAAATAATATTAGTAAAAAGGCTGTAACTTACAAAGTTATGGCCTTTTTTATGTCCGCTTTTTTCAGGAGATGGGACAGATAGGAGCAACAAAAAAGCCTATCACTTAGTGATAGGCTTTATCTGTAAATTGTTAAAGTAAATATTAAAGTACTTTTACGTTTACTGCGTTTAATCCTTTTTTACCTTCTTGTAAATCGAATTCTACTTCGTCACCTTCGCGAACTTCATCGATTAATCCTGAAATGTGTACAAAGTGATCTTTGCTTGATCCTTCTTCTGTAATGAATCCAAAACCTTTAGAATCATTGAAGAATTTTACTGTTCCTTTACTCATGTTGTAAATTATAAATATTAAATAATACTGCGAAGATAGTATATATTAATGTAACAACATCATTTTTTGTCGCTTATCAATATATTCTTATGTAGTGGTCGTGTTTATTCTATAGTTCCTATTAATTTAAATTTAAGCCATGAAAAAAGCCTATCACTTAGTGATAGGCTTTAATTGTAAATTGTTAAAGTATATATTAGATTACTTTTACGTTCACTGCGTTTAATCCTTTTTTACCTTCTTGTAAATCGAATTCTACTTCATCACCTTCACGAACTTCGTCGATTAAGCCTGAAATGTGTACA
>Ga0105356_10005135_pt1 | contig 12488 bp, 8 predicted proteins | sample GOMGulsemesocosm_3_FD_83502 | JGI IMG/M metagenome (GOLD analysis project Ga0105356, IMG submission 83502) | Methane-oxidizing microbial communities from mesocosms in the Gulf of Mexico - GOM9D Gulf of Mexico | ecosystem: Environmental > Aquatic > Marine > Cold seeps | place: Gulf of Mexico...
AAAGGGCTAGTTTCAGAAACTTTTCGACCGCATGATAGCCGCCGTACGCTAGTCACAAACTTGGCCGATGAAGGTATTGGATTACATGTACTTGAAAAACATCTTGGTCATAAACTAGTCGGAGTTATGGCTCATTATCAACGTTCGGATTGGATACAACAGCAACGTGATTCATACGAATTATGGTCAAAAATGATTTCATATAGCGATTAGTTATTGATTTTTGACTTTATATTCTAAAACAGTCTGTTTTTTTTAAGGGTATTATTTGCTCTGTAAAATAACACCCTTAATTTTATTAAAAATAAAAAACATTTAACTCATTGAAAATTATCGGTTTGATTGTTTTTTTGAACGGTTTTTCTTGTTTTTATTTTTAGTTATAACAAGCGTTTTTTTTGTCATGTACTTTTATCTTTATTGTTTTAAATCATGTGGTTAATTCGAATTCCTCCACACCCTAACATAGTTTCACCTAAACCGTTCCGAGTTAGGTGGCTAAATTAAGCTCCTTATACGCCATTCAAAATAATTCAGGAGTGTAAAGTACTCGTCAGTTGGCCAACTAAACAATTCTTTTTTTTCAACTGAGGTACATACAATGTGCATAGAGTTAATTCCTAAACAGGAAAATGAAGATGTTAATTCATCAATTGTTGCGGGTGTTTATCATATAAAGCTTTCAACTTTATATAACAAAATTAGTAGGGGGGATTCAGATCTTCCCCCATCGTATCTTTTACGTGGTAAGAGGTTCTTCCCAGCATATGAGTTCAGACAGTGGATGATAGCGAAAAATCTCGATTCGTTATTATCTCCGGAAAATAACTCTATTATGTCAGGTAGTGTAGGAGTTAAATACACTGCTGATAGGTTGAATATTTCACCTAAAACTCTTTATAACATGATTAGTAAAGGTTCAATGGATCTACCACCATCTTATGTCATTTCGAGAAAACGGTTGTTTCCTAAATATGAGTTAGAACAATGGCTTCTTGCTAGAAAGCGAGAAGTACAACTTTCTTTCCAGTTTGATGCCCAAAATAAGGAGTCTGACCATGAGTAAAATTAATGATGTATTTAATCGTGTTATTGAAAGCTCTCAAGGTACTCAAGATGTTCATGGTTTGTTGAAACTAATTGGAGACTTCCTTGGATATGGTGTTATTACAATTGGTTTCTTTCTCATTTTGGTGCTGTTATCAGAGTCTAATAAACTTAAAGAAGCATCTAGATGGGGATTGTTTAGCAGCTGTCTATTTTCTTTACTGTGTGTTTTTGGGCATTTTCAAACCAATCCTACATTAGTTTTTAGTTTAGAAGCAATGCTAAATATAGAAGTAATAGTTAGTTTTCTTCTAGGTAGTGCTCTTGGTTTTATTGTCTTTTATATTATTTCTATAATTTGGGACTCTGTAAAATCTATACTCACCAAAAGAAACTTTAGTAATAGAGATGTTAAAACTGACATCAGAACAGTAGAACAATTTTTACCTAAATTGACTGTTAAACCAAGTACAAAACATTACAAAAAGGGGAATCATTTTTTAGGTTATGATCGCTATGGTAAACCCATTTTTGTAGATAGATATGTTTATGTGTCTACACATAAACAATTTATTGGTACGACTGGCTGCGGAAAAGGAAAACAAATTCAATCTCATGTATATCAGGATGTTTTAAATGGAGATACACCTGTTATTTTCAACCCTAAGCCTGATGAAAAACAAAGGATACTTGTCACCCAAACGGCTAAAAGGTTCAATTGTAAAATTGTTTACATTGAGTTGTTGGGCTCTCGACCACAGCTAAATATTTTTAAGAACAAAAGTGTCCAGCAAATTGAAGAACTGTTAGAAGTTGCCTTTAACTTATCTGAACAAGGAACTGATGCTGATTTCTATAGACTTAATGATCGTAAAGCTAATAAGTTGTTTTCAAAATTTATTTATAAACGTAAAGGTCGATTTTCTACCAATGTAACTGAATTCTTAAAAGAGTTTGAATTTGAACTTAAAGAAGCTGAAAAGTACAAAAATGATTTGATGGAATTATCAAGCTTAATAGCCATTGATTCTGGAGAGAAAGGTCTTTCGATAGAGTCGATATTAGATGAGCAGTCAATTTTATATATTAGCGGTTCAATGAGGTACAACTTAGCTGTAAAAGCACAGAAGTTACTTCTACTATCTGTAATGCAGGCTTGCGAAAGTCGCAATATGAAAAATGCAAATTATGTGGGGATATACCTTGATGAATTTAAGTACTTAATAAGTCGTTCAGCAATGGAAGCACTTGGAGCACTAAGGGATAAAAAAGCTCATGTGACATTAGCTCATCAATCTTTAGGTGATCTTCGTGACTGTGGAGCAGGTTTAAATGAAGAATCAGTAATATCGTCAGTTAATGAAAATTGTGGGCTTAAGTTAGCGTTTAAAGTACATGACCCTGATACTGCCGATTGGTTATCTAGAATGACAGGAACAATCCTAGTTGATGACGAACAGCGTAAATTCACTACGAATAGAGCTTTTGTTGAAGTAAGTGAACACGAAAGAACATTACGCCAGTCTGAACGTGCTTTGATAGATTCAAATATGTTTATGTCGCTCCCTAGAGGTTGTGGAGTAGTAATTGGCAATGGCCTGTCAAAATTTGTTAGTACAGTGCCAATTAAGTTAGATGAGAGTTTACCCGTAATGCTTCCTACCGAAGTTGAGGATGATGAGTACTTTTACACTCAAGAACGAACAACTAACAGAGATCTAATCGATGTTGGTTAGTTCTTACTGTGAGCGTATTCGTCGCTCTGAAATGAAGCAGATTCGTCTGCTTCATTTCTTACGAGATGAAATATGGACTAATGCACATATAGCATCATTACTTTTTGAATGTTCTTTATCCTCTGCTTATAAGTCTTTGAATCAGTTAGAGTCTAAAGGGTTAATTACATGCTTTAGGATAGAAGAGTTAAACATTAAAGTTTGGGGGATTAGCCAACAAGGACAATTTGAAGCTTGGGACAATGAAGTTATGCAAAAACGACCGTCATTTCAACCTTCTAAGATAAACTTTATGTTTGTTAAGCATCATTTTGATTTACAAATTTCGATGTTAAATGCAAAGAGTAAAGGTTGTAGCCGCTGGTTAAATGGTAAGTATTTATCTAAGCATATTATACAACGACCCGATGCTATTGTTACATGGGAAGGTGACGTTAGATGGGCTGTAGAATATGAAAGAACAGTAAAAACCCGTAAGCGCTATGAAGTGATTTTTTCAAAATACCTGCAAGCGATTAAAGCTGGTAATTACACCTATATTCATTACATCTGCCCAGATGATTTATTTGCAATAAGACTGGAGAAACTTTTTTCTAGCGTTGAATCTGTTCCCGTGGCAGGTCAGAGAATAGCTCTTAATGAAAAGCATCGTTCGAAATTTATCGTTTCATCATTACAAAACTGGCCACCAAACCAGTAAATGAAATGGATGAATGAGATGGGAAATAAGGTTCACCCATTTCATTCATCCACCTACTTATCCCATTTCATGTGATAAAAAGCGTTTCTCCTAGGGTCGAAAAACTTAGAGGAAGCCATCCTCTTAAAATCCTCGTCGCTGGACGCTCCTCCCATTTTAATTCACCTCTAGCCAAATTTCTGGACGAAATTATGACAGGAGGGCAAGCCCTCTTATTTATTCATTGCGCTGGACGCTTAATCATAAATAATTCACCCAACGGCGTCGGCGCTGCGCTTGACTCTCTACGTTGGCGGCGCATATTGTTTACCTTTTTCAAAGGTATTTGCCCCTTTGGGTTTGCTGGACGCTGCACACCAACGAAGAGAGTCAACCACTCGTTTGCACTCGCTCCGACGCCGTAAACAAATGACAAACCTCAGCCGCTGGGGCGTCTTCGATTTTTCAACCGCTAGGGCGGTTTCACATTTGTTTAGGTTTCACTCTGGACGAGTAAAATTATTTTTTAGCTTCGCAAAAATAACAGAGTCGAACCGATTTTCGCTGGGGCTCAATAGTTTCTAAATTTTCTGGGGAAAATTGCTCTGCCACTTCGCGCTAGGGCGCTACGCATAAAATCACTAGCTGGACGCTTCGTTATTTTATTTGCAAAAAAATAGTGCGCTTTGTGACCACTAATTTTATATATCAAGTTAAAAGAAAGTTTGATGTGAATAAGTGCACTTTAAAGTGCACATAAACCTATTTAAATGATATATTTCTATGAAAAATATCATTTAAATATGTTGTGCCGTTAGTGATTACACTTATGGATAAAAATAAAGCAAAAAGTTAGTAAGGACGATATACGTGACTAAAGAACAACAAATTGAAGAAGCTCTAATTGCTAAGCTTCGAGATCTTAAATACACATATCGCCCTGACATCCGAGACAAAGCCTCTCTAGAGCAAAACTTTCGTGATAAATTCGAACGCCACAATTTAGTTACCTTAACCGACTCTGAGTTTGCACGACTTAAAAATGAAATCATTACAAGCGATGTCTTTACGTCTGCAAAACGACTACGTGAGCGTCAAGCCTTTGAACGTGAAGATGGCACACCAATGGATTACACGCTAGTCAATAATAAAGACTGGTGTAAAAACGATTTTGAAGTTATCAATCAATTACGTATCAATACCGAGAACAGCCACCATCGTTATGACGTGATAATACTAATGAATGGCTTACCTGTCGTACAAATAGAGCTAAAGTCTCATCAAATTGTTACCCGACGAGCCATGGAGCAAATCGTTAACTACAAAAACGACCCAGGTAATGGTTACACCAATAGCTTAATGTGTTTTATGCAGCTATTTATTGTTAGTAATGAGAATAGAACATATTACTTTGCTAATAATCAAAACCAGCATTTTACGTTTAATGCCGATGAACGTTTTTTGCCGATTTATCAATTAGCAGATAAAGACAACAAAAAAATTCACAACCTTAAAGACTTTTCTGATAATTTCTTAGCTAAATGTACCCTAGGTCAAATGATTGGACGGTACATGGTCTTAGTGCAGTCTGAACAAAAACTGATGATAATGCGCCCGTATCAAATATACGCAGTGCAAGCTATTGTTGATTGTATTAAAGAAAACCGCGGCAATGGTTATATTTGGCATACAACGGGCAGTGGTAAAACGCTAACATCTTTTAAAGCATCAACTCTGCTAAAAAACAATGAAGATATTCATAAAGTTGTATTCGTCGTAGACAGAAAAGATCTCGACCGACAAACACGTGAAGAATTTAATAAGTTCCAAAATAAGTGTGTTGAAGAGAACACTAATACCGAAGCACTAGTACGTCGTCTACTGTCTGATTCTAAAAAAGACAAAGTCATAGTAACCACCATTCAAAAGCTAGGCTTAGCGCTAGACGAAACAAGTGAAAAATCAAAGCAACAACAAGAGCAAGGTAAGCTCACCTACAAACAACGTTTAGAGCACCTGCGTGATAAACGCATGGTATTTATTTTTGATGAATGTCACCGTTCACAGTTTGGTGAAAATCACGGCGCGATTAAAACATTTTTCAATAATCACCAACTGTTTGGTTTTACAGGAACCCCTATTTTTGATGAAAACTCATCGTTCAAGCGTATTGATGGTACAACTGCTTATAACGTAACCACCCTAGACGTGTTTGAAAAACCATTACATGAATACACCATTACCAATGCAATTCACGACCGTAACGTACTGAGCTTTCATATTGATTATTTTGGTAAAGAAACAAAAACGATTACAGACGGCAACGAAGAAACAGATAACAAGCAAAAGAAAAAACCTACAAAAGAAACCCCACCACCAGAAGCTGTGGTAAAAGCGATTTTAGACAAACACGACCAAGCCACAGACTACCGTCGTTTTAACTCAATTTTTGCTACGTCAAAGATTGATAGTGCCATTGAATACGTCAAACTATTTGAAGAACAGCAAGTCAGGCGATTAGCTGAAAATGAAGACTATCGTCCTCTCAATATCGCCTGTGTATTTTCGCCACCAGCGCAAACTTTGGCAAAAGATAAAGACGGCAATGTAAAGAACGTTAAAGACATCAAACAACTACAAGATGACTTAAAACAAGAACAAGAAGACAACAAGAATAACCCAGAAGAAAAGAAAGCGGCGCTAATCAATGTTATCAGTGGTTATAACAAACAGTATCGCACTAACCATACTATCAACGAATTCGATTTGTATTATCAAGATGTTCAACAACGTATTAAAGATCACAAATATCCAGATGCCGACTTACCCCGTGGACACAAAGACAAAATTGACATCATTATCGTGGTCGATATGCTATTAACAGGGTTTGATTCTAAATATCTTAATACGCTGTACGTCGATAAAAACCTAAAATACCATGGGTTAATTCAAGCATTTTCACGCACAAATCGTGTATTAAACGACACTAAGCCTCACGGCAATATTTTAGACTTTCGTTTTCAAGAAGACGAAGTCGATACCGCCATTGCAAAGTTCTCAGGAAGCGGTGAAGAAGCTAATAAAGAAGTTTGGTTAGTTGATCCAGCTCCAGTTGTGGTTGAGCAGTTTAAAGAAGCCGTTGACGAATTAGAAAGTTTTATGGTGAACCACGGTTTAACTGCAACACCTGATCAAGTACCAAATTTAAAAGGTGAAACCGCTAAAATCGACTTTGTTAGCCACTTTAAAAAGGTACAAAAGCTCAAAACTAAACTCGATCAATACACAGATTTAAGTGAAGACGACGTCAATGCCATTAACCGTTTAATGCCAATTGACAAACAGCGTGGTTTTAAAGGCGCGTATTTAGAAACCGCTTTAGAGCTTAAACCTTTGCAGAAAAAGTCGAATGGAGAAGTTTCCCAAGAACTGCAACAATTGGATCTAGAGCTTGTACTCTTTGGCTCCGCACTAATTGATTATGACTACATTATGGCGCTCATTTCTCGCTCTACGATGACAACATCAACTCGTAAGAAAACCGTTACCCGCGAGGAAGTCATCGATATTATTAAATCTAATGCCAATATAATGGACGATCACGAAGCCATGTTGGCCTATGTCGATTCGCTTCCAGTCGGTCAACAAAATGAAGATGATATCCGCAATGGTTATATAGCCTTTAAAGCGAAACTAGCTAAAGAAAATCTGCAAAAAATAGCCAATAATCACAGTTTAGAGCCTGAAGCTGTACAAGCTTTTATTGATAATATTATGGAGAGGATGATCTTTGATGCAGGCTTGTTAACCGATTTGCTTGCACCACTAGAACTAGGCTGGAAAGCGCGACGTACGGCTGAATTAGCACTAATGGAACAATTAGGCCCTTACCTTTATAAATTGGCGGAAGGTCGTGAAATTTCAGGGTTAGAAGTTGATGAGTAATACTGTAAATAAAGGCTTAGTGCCCCAGTTAAGGTTTCCTGAGTTTGAATCAGACGGTAATTGGCTTCTAAAGCAATTAAAATATGTTTGTGAGATGAAAGCAGGAAAATTTGTAAAAGCGTCAAATATTAACCCAAAGAACAGTAATAGCTCTTACCCATGTTATGGAGGAAATGGTTTACGAGGTTTTACACAGAGTTATACCCATGATGGGATCTTTTCCTTAATAGGCAGGCAAGGCGCGTTGTGTGGAAATATCAACTTAACATCCAATAAATTTCATGCAACGGAGCACGCTGTAGTAGTAAGTCCAAAGGTGCACATAGACACTCACTGGTTGTTTTTTAGTTTAATCCACCTTAACTTAAATCAATATGCTACAGGCCAAGCTCAGCCTGGCCTTTCAATTGAAAATATAGAGCGAGTACAATTACCAGTTCCAATAGAGGAATATGAACAACAAAAAATTGCTAAATTTTTAACCTCAATTGATAACTTACTCATAACCCACACAAAAAAACTAGACACCATAAAAGCCCATAAAAAAGGGCTAATGCAACAACTTTTTCCTGCCGAAGGTGAAACTGTTCCTAAGTTGAGATTTGCCAGATTTTCCAACGATGGGAATTGGGAAAAAAGAAATTTTTCTACGCTGTTTGAAATCGGTGGAGGTAAAGATCATAAGCATTTACCAGACGGGGATATTCCTGTTTATGGATCTGGTGGTTATATGCGTTCAGCAAATTCATTTTTGTATGATGGAGAAAGTGCTTGTATAGGCCGTAAAGGAACAATAAACAAGCCTATGTTTTTACAAGGTAAATTTTGGACTGTTGACACACTTTTTTATACACACACATTTAAGGATTGCTCTCCTAAGTTTGTTTACTTGCTTTTTCAAAATATAAATTGGTTAGAGTTGAATGAAGCTGGAGGGGTTCCAAGTTTATCTAAGGTGATCATTAATAAAGTTGAAGTGAGAGTACCTAGCATAGATGAACAAAATGAAATTGTAGAAACTATATGGTCAATAGATAGGGTGACTTATGAGCAAGAACAAAAGATTACAACCCTGAATAACCATAAGAAAGGTTTAATGCAAAAGCTTTTCCCTGCAGTAAATAAGGAACATAACTTATGATGGAAAAATTTGAAAATTTACAGAAGGTCGCTGAGCATATACGAAATGAAGTGGCTAAACGCTACACTTTACTATTTGCATATAACGGCACTGGGAAAACACGCCTCTCTATGGAATTTAAGGAGATGTTATCCGAAGGTAACAAAGACACCCTTTATTTTAATGCGTTTACTGAAGACTTATTCCGTTGGGATAATGATTTAGTAAATGATGAAAGAAGAGTTCTTAAATTCGCAAAAGAATCACGCTTTTTTGATGCGCTACAAAATAATGACTTAGATATTGAAAATCGTATTCGTCCACATCTACGACGTTATTCAGATTTTAACTTTTTGATAGATTACAATAGAGGTGAAGTCACGTTTATTAGAGAAGTTGAAATAGATGGGACGGTTGAAAATGTTGAATACATTAAGATTTCTCGCGGTGAAGAAAACTTATTTATTTGGTGTTTTTTCCTCGCTATCGTTCAGCTTGTACTAGATAAGGACGAGGCTTCTACATATGCCAATATTAAATATATTTATGTTGATGACCCCATTTCATCACTAGACGAAAACAACGCCATAGCGGTAGCACATCACTTAGCAACCCTTTTCAAAAAGCACTATAAAGATAACGATGAAAGCGATGTTCGTGTGGTTGTTTCGTCACATCACACTTTGTTTTTTAATGTCATGTGTAACGAGTGGAAAAAAGCTAAAACCAGTTACTTGAGTACTGATGAAGAAAATTATACCTTAAAAGAGATGGAAGGGGATACGGCGCGCATATATCACGTAGCCATGCTAAAAGACCTTAAACAAGCAGTCGATAGGGGAATGATTTATACATATCAGTTCAATATTCTTCGTTCGCTAATGGAAAAGGCATCTATTTTTCATGGTCATAAAGATTTTGGGCACTTTATTACGTTTGATGATGACGACGAAGAAAAAACTAAATTAAAACGTCTTCTGCAAATTATGAATCATGGTGGTTACTCGATGCTGGAACCAACTGAAATGGGAGCTGAAAACAAAAGGGATTTTATGAAGATTCTGAATGATTTTATCCAAACCTATCCATTTAATCGTGCAATATTTAATGAAGATAATACTGAGGTGGCAAACGCATGACCCAAGAACAATTAAATAGACTAGGAAAAACCCTCTGGAATATTGCCGATAAATTACGTGGAAAAATGAACGCAGATGATTTTCGTGATTATATGCTGTCGCTACTGTTTTTGCGCTATCTATCTGACAACTACGAAATAATCGTAAATAAAGAGTTAGGAAGTGACCTACCATTACTTAAAGAAGATGATAAGCGTTCACCTTTAAAGGCTTGGTATGATCTAAACGCAGCAGACACTAAAGATTTTGAAGATCATATGCGTACTAAAGTGCACTATGTAATAGAGCCTGATCACCTTTGGAGCAATATAGCCAAGCTAGCAAAAAATCAAAGTGATTTATTACTTAGTACATTAAAAGAAGGTTTTGACTATATAGAAAACCATAGTTTTGGTGATAACTTTAAAGGCCTATTTTCTGAAATTAATTTATCGTCGGATAAGCTAGGAAAAGACTATGTTTCTCGTAATGAGAAGCTTTGTACCATCATAGAAGAAATTGCCGATGGTATTAATGAGTTCTCAACCGATACTGATGTTTTAGGCGATGCCTATGAATACCTAATTGGCGAATTTGCTGCGGGTTCTGGCAAAAAAGCAGGGGAGTTCTATACACCTCAACCAATGTCTACTATTTTGTCTCGCATTGTTATCTTAGACAGTCAAGAGCCTGCTGAAGGGCCAAAGGCTGGTCTCAAAAGTGTAATGGACTTTGCTTGCGGTTCAGGTTCTTTGCTATTGAATGTGCGTAAACGTATTGAAGAAGCTGGTGGTAAAATTGGCAAAATATACGGTCAAGAAAATAATATTACCACCTTTAACTTAGCGCGTATGAACATGCTTTTACATGGGGTGAAAGATACTGAATTCGAAGTCTTTCACGGTGATTCGTTACTAAATGAATGGCCTACTTTAAAAGAAATGAACCCAGCTAAAAAACTGAAATGTGATGCCATTGTTGCTAACCCGCCATTTAGCTTGCGATGGGAGCCAAACGAAGCATTAGGCGAAGACTTTAGATTTAAAAGCCACGGTATGGCACCTAAATCAGCCGCCGATTTTGCGTTCTTGCTGCACGGACTACACTTTTTAAGTGATGAAGGCACAATGGCGATAATATTACCTCATGGGGTATTATTCCGTGGTGGTGCAGAAGCACGTATTCGCACAAAATTATTAAAAGACCATCAAATTGATACCGTGATTGGTTTACCGCCTAACCTGTTTTTCTCGACGGGCATCCCTGTTTGTATTCTTATTTTGAAAAAATGCAAAAAATTCGATGATGTACTGTTTATTAACGCCAGTGGTGAAGAAAGCTTTGAAAAAGGCAAACGCCAGAACAAACTACGCCCTACTGACATAGATAAAATAGTCGATTTCTATCAATTTAGAAAAGAAGAACCTCGCTTCGCTCGTCGTGTGAAAATGGCCGAAATAAAGAAGAACGATTTCAATCTAAACATTTCGCGCTATATCAGTACGGAAAAACCTGAAGTGCAGATAGTTCTAGCTGACGAGCACGCAAAGCTTGTAAACATAGAAAGTGATATTGTGGAAGCGACAAAAAAACATAATGAGTTTTTAAGAGAGTTAGGGTTACCAGAACTACCTTAGGTTTATGAATATGGCAATTTATCAAGTAATTGCCTTTGCAGATTAGGTGCTGTGGTCTAATGGTTAAGATACCTGTCGATTACTTTTATTATATTAAAGCAGGAGTTTGAGGTTCGAGTCCTCACGGCACCACCAATTAAGGGAAATTATGGAAAGTGAAGGTTTAAAGGTCTTTGTAAAGTCTGTCGGCGATGCTGTGTATTCATTAAACACTATATGTGTGGGGTTGAACGCAGTGTCAAAAGGTGATGTCGAAAAGCCTGAAGATCTAACTATCTCATGGGAAAGTAGTGACTATAAACAGTCTGCCATAAGCGCACGAAGTTTCGCGGTTAGATCTGCTTTAGTTTTTGTTGAAGAAGCATTGTTAGAATACTTCAAATATATAAGTAACTGTCCTGATCAACCAAGTAAAATAATTTCAGCAGTAATTACTGATGGCGCGGCTAAAAAAGTAGAAAAACTATCTTCACAAGTATCTAATTTAGAGCCCTATTGGGCACCAATTGTTATTTTGCTTATACGCTGGAGAAATCAAGTCGTTCACAATAGTAATACATCATTATCACCAGTTTACCGAAAAATTCTAGCTGATAACAAAGGTGTTATTAAAACTCGACATGCGGCAATAGATATCGCCCAAACATTATCAAATTTTGACTCTAAAAAAATAACTTTGAAAGATTTTACAACAATGATTGCCGTAACAATCAGATATGTACGTCAATTGGATTGTGAACTATCACCCAATATAAACTCTGCCGAGTCCTTACGTAATCAGCTCATAAATAGAGATCTAGTCGCGGATTTTAAAAATGTTATCGGTGTTAATGGTGTCGATAAACAAAAGAAGAAATTTGATAACTTTATAAAATCTAATTTTCCCTCGTTGAATGGTGGGCAAAGTGACTCTCTATTTGAGATCAGGTTTAAGATATTAAAAGGCTTATAGTTTATCAGTTAATAGTAGGTTATAGTTATATTTGAGTTGTTTGAAACGTAATTTTATAGCACTCGGTCAAATGTGCACTTAGTTGTGCACTTCAAAATTTATTTCTACTCACAGCCCTTATTAATCAATAGGGTTTCATAATCGTGCCAGAGAATACTAGGTTGTGAGCTTGAATGATTATCAATGACCATGTGTAATGTTAACTCTTTGTTTTATTGATTTATAATTTATTTTATCGCAATGTATTATTTGTT